>ENA-UOOI01003878-UOOI01003878.1-fermentation-metagenome-genome-assembly--contig:-NODE-3878-length-10557-cov-5.666825_pt1 | contig 10557 bp, 7 predicted proteins | sample MGYA00245779_ERZ724027 | MGnify/ENA primary metagenome ERZ724027 (study PRJEB28704, sample SAMN03018318) | fermentation metagenome | biome: anthropogenic terrestrial biome; feature: soil; material...
TGATTTTTTGCAGTCCGGGGAACGGCCCCGGACTTCGGAATCCGCGCCCCCAGCTCGTTATATTTTCTGGGGTTTTTCAGAAATTCAACAATTTCCCGAAGCTCTTCCTTCTCTTCGTCCGCTCCGGCCACATCTGCAAAGGTCGTTTTACGCTTTTCGTCCGCCATCTGCTTGATCTTCGCCTTGCCAAAATTCATCTGTTTGCCGGCATCGCCCATAGAGGTGTTCAGCCGTTTCATCATAAACCACCAGAACAGCAGCATAACGGCAAGGGTCAGAAGCATTGGCAGCACACTGGAAAGCCAGCTTGTTTCCGCAGGCTTTTTCCAGTTGAATGTCATACGCGCATTAGGATGATCCTGGTTGTATTTTTGCACATAAGGCCGGATATCCTCAACCAGCTGCATCGCGCTTGGCGCAACATAGGAAATCTGAGTGTTGTCCTTAAGCTTGATAAGCATCTCGCCGCTGCCAAGATCAAGGGAGTAATCCGTCACCTTCTGGTCCTCAAAATCATATAAGATTTCCGAATAATTATAAGTCTTATCCGTATGGTTATTCAGAACCATCGCAAGCAAAACCAGTAACAGGATCGGTATGCCCAAAAACAAGGCAATATTCTTTACGGTTTTTCTGTTGTCCAAATACGCTTCACTCCTTATATGAGTCGGCCCTCCCCAGTTCGGTTCAGCCTCCGTAAACCTCCGGCTTCAGAATCCCAACAAACGGGAGGTTCCTGTATTTTTCATCGTAATCGAGGCCATACCCGACGATAAATTCATCCGGAACTTCCGTGCCCACATAATCAGCTTTAATGTTGACAGTTCTGCGGTCCGGTTTATCAAACAGCGTGCAGAGCCGGATGCTCTTTGGCATGCGCGCCTGCAAAAGTTCCAGTATGTAGCTTAAGGTAAGGCCGCTGTCCAAAATATCTTCTACAATCAGGACATCATATCCGGTCAAGTTGATATCCAGATCCTTTATAATCTTAACCACTCCCGAGGTTTTTACACCTGAACCATAGCTGGAAACCGCCATGAAATCAATGCTGCACGGAATTGTGATCGAACGCATTAGGTCTGACATAAACACGACCGAACCTTTTAAAATGCTGACCATCAAAAGGTTTTTCCCCTCATAATCCCTGCTGATTTTAGTCCCCATGCCCGCAACCATTTTTGCAAGCTGTTTTTCGCTGAACAATACTTCTTTGACGTCATCGGTTAACTGATGCACAGATTTAGCACTCCTTGATGATGATTTCGGCCGCACGCCGGGTTTTGTCCGTAACCGCCGCCGTCTCTGATGGGCCAAGCCCTTCCACCCAAAGAATTTTTCCTCCACATTCCAGAACAATAAGCTGTTCACGGCGAAACAAAGGAATTTTTTGCTCATTCAACATTTTCTTCAGGGTCTTTGTAACGCCCCTCTTCGCCGGGCGGAATTGATCACCTGGCAGTCTGTTCCGGACATAACTGTCAGTATTCAATATTGTATCATAGTTGATCCGATTATTAAACAGCAAATTGTTATTTTTATCATGATTTTTTATTTTAGAAGATTTCTCTCGAATACAAAGGGACCGCCCATCCGGAAGAACCGTCACCGGAAGCCTGAGAGGCACCTTCCACCGCACAGGCCGAACCGCACAGGGAAGGACAAAAAAAGTATTGCCGCTTGCGCAGCATTGTATTCCGCCCGGAAGCGTAAGATTGCCGAAACCGAGGCGAATCATGCTGATTACGGCTTCGATATGATCATATCCGAGGCGTGCCGGCGTTACCTTTCGGACCGCTGCGGCAACTGCGCGGGATAAAACGGCGTCCGGCAGATTTGCCAGACGCTCCAGAGAATAGCCGCCGTTCGCACCGGCAGCTTTTTTCAGCTCCTCTTGCGCAAGGCTCAACAAATATTCTTCATCCCGCCTCAGCAGGCAGGTGGTTTTAAAAACCGCCCGCTCAAAGCAGGGATTAATTCCGCGCAAGACAGGCACTACGCTGTGCCGGATCCGGTTTCGCGCATATTCGTCTGTGAGGTTCGTGCGGTCCGTCACATAAGAGATGGCATAAGCATGGCAGTAGGCCTCGGTCTCCGCCCTGGTCAAACGGATCAGCGGACGCACAACTTCGCCCCTGACGGGCGGGATGCCGGAAAGCCCATGCGGGCCCGCCCCTTTCGCCAAGTTCATCAGCACGGTTTCCGCACTGTCGGTCAGGGTGTGAGCGGTGGCGATCCGTCCGTTCGGTCCGCAAAGTTTACGAAAAAAAGTATAGCGGATGTTCCGCCCGCATTCTTCCAGCCCTTGTGAACTTTTCTTCGCCAATAAGGCAACATCCGCATGAAGAACACGGAGCTCCACATGGTTTTCAGCGCACCAGGAAGTAACGAACGCCTCATCCGCATCCGATTCTTCCCCGCGCAGCTCATGATTGACGTGGGCCGCAGTCAAAAAAATCCCATGCTGTTCAGCATACTTCTTCAGAAAATGAAGCAAAGCCATCGAATCGGCGCCGCCTGACACTCCGGCTACTACCCGACAGCCTTCCGGTAGCATTTTCTCTTCGCAGATGGTAGTCCTGATCTTCTGTTCCAGTTTCAAAATTAGGTCATTCACTGTGAATAACCTCCTGCGCGGTAAAGCGTGTGTATTCTCCCTGCCAGTGCAGCGGGATCGTCTTGGTCTGCCCATGGCGATTTTTCGCAATAATACATTCACACTGGTTACGATCCGCATCTTCCGGCAGTTCGCCGCTGTCCTGGTAATATTCGTCACGGTACAGGAATAAAACGATATCCGCATCCTGCTCGATGGAGCCGGAATCTCTCAAATCGGAAAGAACCGGGCGGTGATTGGTTCGTTTCTCGCTGTCACGGGCCAGCTGAGAGAGGGTCAGGACCGGCACATTGAGCTCTTTCGCCATAATCTTCAGGTTCCGTGTGATTTGAGAAATCTCCTGCACCCGGTTGTCGATCCGCCTGGAAGCGGTCATCAATTGAAGATAGTCGATCACAACCAGATCGACATCCTTCAGCCGGCGAAGCTTTGCTTTGATTTCCGGCACGGTGATGCTGGGGTTGTCGTCAAAATACAGTTGTGATTTTGAAAGGATATCACCCGCTTCAATCAGACGCACCCATTCGTCTTCGTTCAGCTTTCCGGTGCGGAGCTTCGTTCCCTCCACCAAAGCTTCCGTGGACAAAAGGCGGGAAACCAGCTGTTCATTGCTCATTTCAAGCGAGAAAAACGCAACGCGCTTTTTTGCCTTGACCGCAGCATTGCGGGCAATGTTTAAGGCAAAGCTGGTCTTCCCCATGCCGGGGCGCGCACCCAGAAGGATGAGGTCGGAGCGGTTGAGGCCCGTAATGGTCTCATCCAGTTCCCGAATTCCAGTCGGGACACCCTTGTACTGGTCCGCATCCGGGGAATTCAGCAGATCCAGCCGGTCGAACTCGTCGACGACGATTTCATCGATTCGCTGAAGGCCCTGCATATTTTTCCCGCGCCGGATATCAAAAATACGCTGTTCCGCGCTGTCAAGCAGAGTTTCAGAATCGGCAGCTCCGGCAGACGCCTCTTCCAGAATATCGCGCGCAGTCGTGATCAACATACGAACATCATATTTGTCGCGGACAATCTTCGCGTAGGTTTCCACATTGGAAATGGACGGAACCAGCTGCGCAAGCTGAAGCAGATAGGCTTTCCCGCCGTTTTCCTCAAAATCTTCCGTCTGCCGCAGCTTTTCCAGCAGGGTGACAAAATCAACCGGACGGCCTTCGGTGAAAAGTTCCAGCATAGAGGAATAAATCAGGCTGTTGTTGGTCTGATAAAAATACTCCGGACGCGGAAGAATTTCCGCAATGCGGTCCATGCAGGAAGGGTCCAGCAAAACAGCTCCGAGCACAGACTGCTCCGCTTCCGGGCTAAACGGGAGATTTAATCCGGAGTAAGCTCTGGACTCCATTGATTCCACTTTGCTATCCTCCTTCTGCCACGATTCCTTAAATGCCTTATGGTTCTTCTCCCACTAAAACATAAATTTTAGCAGAAATGCCAGCATACAGCTTTACTTCACATTCATAGGTACCAAAAGCGCGGATATCCTCGTCGAGCAGAATTTTTCTTTTGTCAACATCCACGTGAAAGTTCTTTTTCAGCTCTTCGGCAACTTCTTTTGCGGTGATGGAACCGAACAATTTGCCCCCCTGCCCCGCTTTCGCATAGAGCCGGAGCGTTTTTCCCTCAATGGAAGCGGCATTCGCCCGGGCTTCTTCCGTCTCTTTCCGGATGCGCCATTCTTTGGCGGATTCGGCGTTTTTCAGTTCGCTCATCACCTGTGCATTTGCTTCTTTGGCAAGTTTGCGCGGCAACAGAAAGTTTCTGGCATAACCGTCGCTGACTTGAACCAGCGCCCCCTTTTTGCCTGTGCCTTTCACGTCCTGAAGCAATACTACTTTCATTGGGTACCTCCTAATTCATCTCATTGGAATGATTGGATGTTTTTTCCGTAAAGTCACGGATGGCCGCAATTAGGCGCTTCCTTGCCTCGGCCACCGTCAGGCCACTGAGCTGTGCGCCCGCCATAGTCAGGTGGCCGCCGCCGCCCAGGGCTTCCATAATCAGCTGAACATTGACGTCGCCGAGGGAGCGAGCAGAAATATTGATGACGTCGCCCGCTGGAAACAGCACAAAAGAAGCGTCAATTCCCTGGATGGAGAGCAGCTCGTCCGCTGCCTGGGCAGAAGCAATCCGGATATCCTGGAATTCCTTTTCCGTGGAAGCAACCGCAAAACGGCCGAAGATTTCCGCGTTAGATACAATTTTATACTTTGCCTTGTAGGCATCGAGAGAATCGGAAAACATGCGCTTCACATTGACGGTATTTGCTCCCTTACGGCGGAGATAGGCCGCTGCCTCAAAGGTACGCGCCCCCGTTTTCAGCACAAAGTTTTTGGTGTCCAGCATAATGCCGGAAAGCAGGGCTTCCGCCTCCGTCTGTGTCACATGGCTGTCGCCGATATACTGCAGGAGATCTGTCACCATCTCGCTGGTGGAACTTGCATAAGGCTCGTGAAAAAAAACCAGCGCGTTTTCAATGTGCCGGACCATCATGCGGTGATGATCAATGACCACAACACGCGAGACGGACTGAAGCAGATCCGCGCTCTCTACAAAATCCGGCGAATGGGTATCCACCACCACCAGCATGCTCCGCGGCGTCACCAGTCCCTGCGCCTCCTGCGGAGACATAAAAATTTCTTCCTTCGGATAGGTGCTTTGAAGCGCTCTGATCTGCGGCGAAGCAAGGCTCTGCTCCAGATTTACCACAATATAGGAAGGGCGGCAAAGTGTTTTGCAGGCTGCATTCCACATGCCGATTGCAGCGCCGATACAGTCTAAATCGGAATATTTATGTCCCATGATGAAGACGACATCGCTCTCTTTAATATCATCTGAAATGGAAGCCGCAAAGACTCGCGTGCGGACCGAATCCCTCTTTTCTGTGCCGTTGGAAAGGCCGCCGAAAAATTCATATGTACCGTCCGCCTCCTTCACCGCAACCTGGTCGCCGCCGCGTCCGAGTGCCATATTCAAAGCGCTCCTGGCCCATTCGTCCGCTTCCTGCAGGGTCTTCGCTCCGCGGGATGCACCGATGGAAACCGTAGCGCTCAGGCGATCCGCCGCTTTGACACCGTGAACAGCATCAAGAAGCGGAAAACGCTTTTTCATTTCAGTGCGCAGATGGGACTCATCCGTCAAGATCAAATAACGCCCGTTGCTCAGCCGTTTAAAAAAGCCACCTAGACCCTGGGACCAGCGATTCAGGGTATCTTCCACTTCCGAAGTGATCCTGATTTCTTCGTTGGAAGTGGAGTCCCTGGTCAGTTCTTCCCGGTTGTCGAAGCTTGCCAGCATCACAATGGGACGGCTTTCCTCATAATTCCGACTGATTTCCTGAAAAGCCGTGTCGTCGAGAAAGTACAGGGCACATCCCGCGTCCGTCCGAATTCCAAATACCGTGTACTGTCGAGCGCCTACTGTGATGTCGGTTCCAACGGCGGAAAGGATCTGTTCCACCGTAGCAGGGTAGATAAATTTCATAATATGGTCGCCACGGCATTCGCGGTTTGCGCTGACCTGCTCCAAGAAAGCATCGTTTACCCAGATAATATCTTCCTCTTCGCCAATAACGGCAACCGGCAGCGCAAACTGCTTCAGCGAGCAGTACTGCTCCCCGGTCAGCACTTCTCCCACGCTTTTGGAAGCGTATAAAATATGCGCTTTAAAATGGCGGTTTGCAAGCACCACTGCAACGATCGAAACCGCTGCAAGAGAAATCTCCGCCGTAAAGATGACAGTGCTCCAAAACCAGCTGAGGGCAGCCGTCAACAGCAAAACCGCAGAAATGACAAAAAAGACAGGAGAAGACGCCCATACTTTTTTTTTCAAAACTAATTACCCCTTAAAACCCGTTCGGGAAGCTTACACTTCCATGATAATCGGTAGAACCATCGGACTGCGGCGTGTACGGTTGTAAAGCAGCTTAGACAGTTCGTCCTTAATACGGGTTTTCAATGTTCCCCAGTCGTGGATCCGATTTTTCGCACAGTCCTTCAGGACGGAAACAACCAGATTGCGCGCTTCGTCGATCAATGGCTCGGACTCCCGCACATAGACAAACCCGCGAGAGACAACATCCGGCCCGGCGATGATGTGCCCATCCGTGCAGGAAATGGTGCAGACCACCACGAGCAGTCCGTCTTCCGCTAGATGTTTGCGGTCCCGCAGAACAACACTTCCCACATCGCCGACTCCCAAACCGTCGACTAGAACACGCCCGGCGGGGACCGGAGAAAGACGTTTCATATAATTCTCATTGAGTTCCACAACGTCGCCGATATCCCCGATAAAAACATTTTTCGGATCTCTTCCCATCGAGTAGGAAAGCTCCGCATTTTTGCGCAGCATCTTCTGCTCCCCGTGGACGGGAATAAAATATTTCGGTTTTACGATCCCTTGCATCAGCTTGAGCTCTTCCTGGCAGGCATGGCCGGAAACATGAACTTCATACATCGACTCATAAATCACCTGGCAGCCGCGTTTCATCAGTTCATCGATCACATTTCCAATCGTCTTTTCATTGCCGGGGATCGGGCGGGCAGAGATGATGATAAAATCGCCCGGACCCACCTCTACCTTGCGGTGGTCGGCAAATGCCATGCGCGTCAGAGCGCTCATCGGCTCTCCCTGACTGCCTGTCGTGACCAGCACAATCTTATTTTTGGGGTAACGGCTGATCATATCGATATCAATCAGCACCCCATCGGGGACATCCAGATAGCCAAGTTCCACGCCGATGGTCATTACATTGACCATGCTTCTGCCGGAGAGTGCTACTTTTCGCCCATACTTCACGGCGCAGTTGATAATCTGCTGCACGCGGCTGACATTCGAAGCAAACGTTGCAATAATGATGCGATTGTCCTGTGCGCGCTTAAACAGCATGTCAAACGAACTGTCCACTTTTTTCTCGGACTTGGTGTAGCCTTCGCGCTCCGCGTTCGTAGAATCGGAAAGCAGGGCCAGAACCCCTTCGTTCCCAAGCTGAGCCAAGCGGTCCAAGTCGATCATTTTTCCCTGTGTCGGGGTGCAGTCGATCTTAAAATCTCCCGTATGGACCAGAACGCCAGCGGGGGAATGGATGGCAAGGGCTACCGCATCCGGGACGGAGTGGTTGACATGAATGAACTCGATATCCATGCACCCAAGCTGAACATGATCGCCCGGTTGGACCACCACCGCCTTCACGGAATTCTGAAGGCCGTGCTCTTTCAACTTGCTGTTGACCAGTGCCAAGGTGAAAGGAGCGCCATAAATCGGGACATTGATCTTTTTCAGCAAATACGGCAACGCTCCGATGTGATCCTCGTGGCCATGTGTCAGTATAATCCCGCGGATATGCTCCGCATTCCGCTCCACAAAGGTGAAATCCGGGATCACCAAATCCACACCGAGCATATCACCATCTGGGAAAGCCATACCGCAGTCCACAATCACCATATCGCCTTCGCACTCAAAGACCGTAAAGTTCTTGCCAACTTCGTTCAGTCCGCCGAGAAAATAAACGCGGATCGACGGCTTTTGCTGGCCCTGCCGGCTTCTGCGATTCCGTTTGCTCTTTTGAGCAGCCGCTTCTTTCTTCTCACGGGCAGATTGCTCCGTCAGGTACTGCTGCACGGTTTTCTGGATGGCAGTCAGCGGCTCTTTTGCCGCATTCTTCCGCCTGCCTCCGCTCTTCTGGCGGGAGCTTTTGGCCTTTGTCCCGGCTGCCTGAGCCACATCGCCGTTCTGGTTTCCATTCGCGCTCTGCGGCTTTGCCGAAGCGGGCTGGCGTCCGGTGCGCGGCTGATGTTCCGCAGGACTGCCTTTCGCACTCGGCCGCTTTCCCCGCCGCGCCGCCGGACGTGGTTTCGCCGGCTTTTGCGAAGAGTCCCGCGGCGGAGTGATTTTCTGGTAAAGTTCAGGGTGTTTTTCCTGAACCGCTCCGGTTTTCTGAGTATCATCACCCTGGCGGTCGGCCGTTTCCTTATTTAATTGTTTTTCCGTCACAAAATGACCTCCATCATTTTTTGGGTACAGCCATATAGAATCCGTCGACAATCGGGTCAAACGGATCTGGCTTTCCACTATTTTGATTTACCTTTTACGCTGCACCGAGCCCGCGCAAAAATGTAATGGAACTGCTTTTTATGTGCTAAAAGCGGAGTTTACTTCCGCGAATTGCCAAAATGAAAGCTTTATATCTTGTTTATTGTACCTTGATTCCCAAAGGCTGTCAATACGATTTTTCCGATGCAGATTTTATTATAGCCAAACTGATACCATTTAATCAAGATTTAAAAAGAAAAGCGGTCTGTATCTCCCGCTGGTATTTGTACAGAGGGAAACTTCATGCTATAATGACAGAAATGAGGAAAGGGTTCACGGTGATTCGAATGAAACGGGTAGAAATTTTTACGGACGGCTCCTGCAGCGGAAATCCAGGGCCCGGAGGATGGGGTGCAATCCTGCGTTACGGTGACCGGGAAAAAAGGCTGAGCGGCGGCGAAACCGCCACAACCAACAACAGAATGGAACTGACCGGTGTCATTGAAGCCCTGCGGCAGCTTCGGGAACCGTGCGAGGTGAGTCTGACCAGCGACTCCCGCTATGTCTGCGACGCAATCGGGAAAGGCTGGGCCGAAAGCTGGCGGAAACACGGCTGGAGAAAGGCCGACAAAAAGCCGGCCCTCAACAGTGATCTCTGGGAAATTCTGCTGCATCTGCTTGAACTCCACAAAGTCACGTTTCATTGGGTGAAAGGACATGCGGGGCATCCGGAAAATGAACTCTGTGACCGGATGGCGGTTGCGGAAACGGAAAAGAAGAAAAATTCCGTTTCAAGAATTTAAGGCAGCCGGTTTTTTCTCACTGTAAATTTGAGACCCATTTGATCCGCAGAAGCAAAAGAATCGAAAGAACCGCCGCCATATAATTGGAAAAAAGATTACCCCAGAACACCGCATAATACTGCAGTGCCTTTTCCGTCGCAAGGATGAAAAGATATCTCAGCAGCCAGATACGAAGGACTCCTATCAGCAGAGGAACCTTCGTTTGCCCCAGCCCGATAAAGGCGCCCTGAACCGCCATGCAGACACCGAATCCCACCACGGAATAGGTATAGATATGCAGCGCCCGGTTGGCGATTTCAAGGACGTCGGCCTGATGGGTAAACAGAACCGTCAGATGCGGGGAAAGCGGCACGATGACCGCGATGATTGCCAGCGCCGTCACCACACTCGCCGCACAGCCCACCCAACAGGAGCGCTTGGCATTGGAAGGCTGCCTGGCGCCGATGTTAATGCTGACCATCGTCGTCACCGCGGAGCCGAACGCCGCCGGAAGATTAAAGCACACTTCCGTGATATTGTTGGCAATTCCCTGCCCGTTCAGGACGACCGCCCCGTATTTCTGGGTTTCATGGTTGATCAGGAAGAAGCCCAGGTTCATCATCAGGCTTGCCAGCATGGCTGGGACACCGACTTTGACCAGCTGCCGGATCAAGTCCCGGTCGAAATGGAATCCCTGCAGCGACAGCTTGTCCTCCCCTTCTTTCACAAACAGTTCATAAAACATCCAGATACAGATCAGGACGTTGGAACAAAGGGAGGAAAGAATACACCCGACAATTTTAAGGGACATAAAAACAATAAAGACAAAATTGAACAGAATTTTCAGCATCAGCAAAAGCAGCATACGGATAAAGGTCGCTTCCGGTTTTCCCGTGGCATTCTTGATCGCGTTGTAGATGCTTTCCAAAAAAGAAAACGGAAGGACAAACGCATACAGGCTGACATAGAGAAACACATTATGAGAAATCTCCGGATCCACATTTGCAGACACTGGGAAAGCAGCCAGAGCCGACAGAGGAGCTACGCACAACCCCACGGCGGAAGCGAAAACAACCACCTGCGTGGAAATATGCTTGACTCTTTCAAAATTTCCCTGCCCGTTGGCCT
>ENA-UOOI01003879-UOOI01003879.1-fermentation-metagenome-genome-assembly--contig:-NODE-3879-length-10556-cov-3.376440_pt1 | contig 10556 bp, 8 predicted proteins | sample MGYA00245779_ERZ724027 | MGnify/ENA primary metagenome ERZ724027 (study PRJEB28704, sample SAMN03018318) | fermentation metagenome | biome: anthropogenic terrestrial biome; feature: soil; material...
TGGGATCAGGATGAGTTTGACAAATGGCTCGAAGAAGAAAACCAGAGAATGCATGAACGGATGGATATCCTTGAAAAATTATAAAGCCAGAAAACTGCTGGACGGCAAGCCCACTGTTTTGGTTAATAACGGAAAAATAGTAGAGGAAAATTTAAAGAAAGCACAATTAACTGTCAATGATGTCATTGAAGAATGCCGTTATAAGAACGCATTTAATCTCGCAGATGTTGAGTTTGCTATTCTTGAAACAAGCGGTAGAGTGAGTGTTGAGCTAAAGGCCCCTAACCAGCCTTTGACCCCAAAAGATATGAATATTCAAGCTGCATATAAGGGATTATGCCTCAATGTAATCATTGACGGTGAAATTCTTGATGATCATCTGCAGATGATTGGTAAGGATAGAATATGGATACAGGAAGAGCTAAGAAAAGAAAACGTTTTAGATTTTAAGGAAGTGCTCCTGGGTTACATTGACAGTAATAATCAGCTCATTATTCAGAAAAAAAATAATTTAATTCCTTTTAATCCATTGATGTAAATATTTTCGCACTACCAATAAAGAATGAAGGGCAGCGTAATGTTGCCCCTCATTTGTTTTAGCTATATACGCTTTACAACGCATTTTTGTGCTGCTCGTCGGAGCGCAAAGGAAGCCCTGGAGTTGGTTGCTCCTGGGCTTTTCTTTTGCACTTGCTAACTGTTTTATAACGCTTGCTATAAAAGTGTTGGTGTATCAACATTTTTTTAAATGTGGATACTGCTCCACAGGCAGCCGCCGCCACCAAAACCATTATTACAGCATCCCATAAATGCAGTACCTCCTAAAGTAAGATTAATTTGACTCCGGAAGACCCGGGTCACAATTCATCCTATGCAATGGCAGGAGAAGGGTGCAGGGAACGGAAAGAAAAAAGCTGGGAGAGGTAGGGCGATGAAAAACGCAGTGGCGAAAGAAGCCACTGCGTTTTCGTTGGACAGATCATTTTTCCGGGGTCGGATTAGAGATTAAATAGCTGAGAGCCAAAAGGGAGTCAGCAAAATGGATGCTCTCCACCGCTACATTGGAGGAGTCAAGATCAATCTCAGTGTTGGTGAAATTCCAAATACCTTTTACACCGTCATCGACTAGCTTCTGCGCCAGATTTTGGGCGGCACATCTGGGAACGGTTAGAATCCCCACACTGATCTGGTTTTCTACCACAAAGGAATCTAGTTCTGATAGGGGGTGGATGGTAATGCCGTTGATGGTTGTGCCGACAATATTAGGATCGGTATCAAAGGCGGCCAATAAATCGAAACCGCTGTCTTTAAAATGAAAGTTTTTGATCAGAGCGCGGCCTAAATTGCCGGCGCCCAGTAAAACTGCCCGATAACCTTTTGTCATACCCAAGATCTCAGCGACTTCGTTACGGAGATCGGGAATGGTATAACCGTAGCCTTGCTGGCCAAACTCGCCAAAACAACTCAAATCCTGACGAATCTGGGAAGCAGTAACCCCCATATAGTTACCAAGTGCGGAAGAAGAAATACGAACATGGCCTTCTCTATATAGATGATCCAAGGTTTGATAATACCGTGGTAAGCGGCGGATGACGGCGTTGGAAACTTTGCGCTTCTTCATGATTCTGTATTGCTCCTTTAGCCAAATTATCCTCGCAATTATTCTAAACTTCTTTCACGGGATTGTCAACTTTTTAACGAAAAGATTCCGACGTTATTTTCAGAAGTAGATAAGAGGATCATTGGGGGGAGCACAGAGCGTGACCTGAGTGCTGCAGAGAACGGGACCGTCTCCACCCATAAGTTTTACATTTTTGATTTGAACTGTGGCGGTGATCTCCACCCAGTCCTTTGTTTTCAGCTGTTTGTATTCGGGGCCGGAACAGAGCATACCCAAAAAGGCGGTATCCTCGGCGCAGCAGACCATACCGAACCTGCCTGCGGCATACATGCCCCGTGGGAATTTCGGAGACTGGGCGACGATTCCGCGGAATTTGACCATTTTCCCTTCGTAACGCTGGGGATTGTCCATGCAGTCGGTGTACCAGAAGCCGTAATCATCATCGCTGAGCTCTAGGACAGGAAGGGACAGATCGAAGGGGCAGAGACCGTTGTCATAGTTTTCCACCCGGTCATCGGCGTACTCCAGATACATTTCTGCCCGGCGGTTGAGCATCTTGAGATTACGCTGACGGAGCGTATCGGCTAACTCATCGGTACAGCGGTTAAAGACGATCAAATCCGCTTCACGGAGCTTTTCCATCATCAGGCTGGCCATATTTTTGGCATAGCTGTTAAAGGTGGGGGACTCCACAATAGTAACGATCTGATAAAGATCCCAGTGCTTGGGGAAGGCGGGGAAAGCTTCGGCAATTTGCCACATGCCGTTGTATTCGATCACGATCTGAGTGGGGTGGTATTTGGCCTCCAGCGCCTGCATTTTCGACAGGGTGAGTTCCTCTTTCCCATGTAGAGCGATGGGAACTACGTTGTATTCCCCTAGCGTAGAGGTGTTATATTCCTCTTCACCCTCCTCACAGATCAGCAGTAAAGTCTGCTCATCTTCGGTAAAATCCTTGCTGGTGAGCATAGGTGCGATAAAGTTGGTTTTACCTGCGTCCAAAAAGCCACAGATCATATATACGAGAATGGGTTCCTGAGCCATGATTCTTCACCTCACATCCGTGGATTACAGGCAGAACAGGGTCTGCACATCTGCTTCTTTCAACTGGGAACCGATGACGCACAGACGGCCGGTGTAATCGGGAGCGCCTCTTCGAATCTCAATTTCGCCGGGCACCATATCAAAGTGCAGCCAAGTACCGTCTACACAGGGAACGATGCCCTTGGAGCGGAGTACCGTGCCGTAGGCACCGCTGTCCAGAGCGTCAAGAGCAGTTTTGATCTCGGCTTCCGTAAATTGACGCGGGGTTTCCATGCCCCAGGAGGTGAAGATTTCATCTGCGTCATGGCTGTGATGATGGCCGCAGCTGCACACGCCGGTTTCGTCGTAGCTGTGTTCATGTTCGTGTTCATGATCATGGTCGTGGCAGCAGTGCCCGTCTTCGTGGTCGTGATCGTGGTCGTGGCAGCAGTGACCATCTTCGTGGTCGTGATCATGGTCATGACAGCAGTGACCATCTTCGTGGTCGTGATCGTGGTCGTGGCAGCAGTGCCCGTCTTCGTGATTGTGATCATGTTCGGCCTGGAGCTGCGCCATCAGTTCTTCGGCCAATGAGACACCGCCGGTCATAGCAGAAAGAATCTGCCCGCCGGAGAGGGAGTCCCAGGGGGTAGTGACGATAATCGCCTTAGGATTCTCTTTGCGGATCAGTTCTACTGTTTCCTGAAGCTTTTTGGCATCCATGTCCTGGGTGCGGCTGAGGATAACAGCGCCGGCATGTTCCACCTGGTCGTTGAAGAACTCGCCAAAATTTCTCATATATGCTTTGCACTTTTTTGCGTTCACGACTGTGATGGTGTTGACCAGCTTCATGTTCGTTTCTGATGCGACTTGCCCCACTGCTTTGGCCACATCGGAGAGCTTTCCAACGCCGGAAGGCTCAATGAGGATGCGATCTGGATGGTACTGCTCCAGTACCTGACGCAGGGCCTGACCAAAATCGCCTACTAAGGAGCAGCAAATGCAGCCGGAGTTTATCTCGGTGATCTCGATACCGGCATCTTTAAGAAAGCCGCCGTCAATGCCGATTTCACCGAATTCATTTTCAATGAGAACAAGTTTTTGTCCCGAAAAGGCCTCAGCAATCAACTTTTTAATAAGGGTAGTCTTACCGGCGCCTAAAAAGCCGGAAATAATGTCAATGGTGGTCATGTTTGTTACCTCGATTCAGGATTCAATTTCAAACCTTATTGTACCCCAAATGGAGGAAAATGCAAGCACAGAAGGAAAAATAGAGCAGCATCTCTTGTATGAAAGCAGAAGAAAGAATACGATAGAATGAACCAAACAATGAGAAAAGAAAGGCGTGTGTGATGTAACTCTCAAAAAGGGTGGTGGCGAAAAGCAAAATGGTTGCTACAATCCAGTTAAAAAATCCAGGTTGCGGAGCGCACTTTTTGGAAAAGCAAGTAAATAAGGTCGGTGTCAGAACAAACAGTTTCACGGCTGATAAAAGGGGGAACGCAGTGTTGCGCTCCCCCTCTTTACGGTAAAAGATTATGTTACTTGGTCAGTACATCCTTCATAATTGCCAGACCAGCATCCATTTCTGCCTGGTTAATGACCAAGGGCGGCAGAAGCCGGATGGTCTTGGACCCTGCGGTGAGAACCAGCAGATTTTGGTCATACAGCTTCTTGACCAGTGCAGAGCGGTCTACGCCGTCTTTCAGCACTACGCCAACCATCAAGCCCATGCCCCGAACGATATCCACATAGGGAGACTGGAAAGCAGAGATGGCATCCCGTAAATAGGCACCCTTCTGGTTGATTTCGTCCATCATGTTGTCGTCCAACACATCCAACACTACATTGGCAGCGGCAGCAGCAATGGGGTTGCCACCAAAGGTGGTGGCGTGGGTGCCCGGCCCCAGGACAGTCCGACACTTTTCGTTGCACAGCACCCCCGCCATAGGCAGACCGCCGGCAATGCCCTTGGCGAAGGTGACAACGTCGGGTAGGATGTCATACTGCTGAAAGCAGAACAAGCTTCCAGTACGGCCTACGCCGGTCTGTACTTCATCTACCAGCAGTAGGTAGTCGTTTTCCGCACAGTAGGCGGCCAGCTCTTTGATAAATTCTTTGTCCAGGGGCAGTACACCGCCCTCACCCTGAATCAGTTCCAGCATGACGGCGCAGGTGTCGTCACCGGTCTGAGCTTTCACAGAGTCGAGACTGTTGGCGTCAGCGTAGCGAAACCCTTCGGTAAAGGGGAAGAAATACTGATGGAATACATCCTGGCCGGTAGCTTGCAAGGTAGTAATGGTGCGGCCATGGAAGGAGTTGTTCAGAGTGATGATGGTGGAGCGACCCTTGCCGTACTTGTCGAAGCTGTACTTACGAGCCAGCTTAATGGTACCCTCGTTGGCCTCACCACCGCCGTTGGCAAAGAAGGCGGCAGACATACCGGTGCGTGTACAGAGTTTTTCTGCCAGCTTTGCGTAAGGCTCGGTGTAGAACAGGTTGGAGGCGTGCCCCAGCTTATGAACCTGCTCATCTACGGCCTTGATCCAGGCCGGATGCCCGTAGCCCAGGCTGGCCACGCCGATACCGCTGGCAAAGTCGATGTAAGTTTCACCGTCCAGACCGTACAGGGTAGCGCCTTGGCCGTGATCCAGCGCCACGTCGAAGCGGCCGTAGGTCTGCATGGTATATTGATGATCCAGTGCTTTCAGTTCTTGAAAGTTCATAGTTCAGCCTCTTTTCGCAACATGGGAGTTGGATTGGTTACAGCAGCATCGTACCGATGCCCTGGTTCGTGAGCATTTCAATGAGGATGGAGTGGGGAATGCGTCCGTCCAGAATAAAGGTGCGCTGAACGCCCTGCTGAATGGCGCGAACACAGCAATCCACCTTGGGGATCATACCGCCGGAGATGGTGCCGTCCTGCTTGAGGGTGTCGATCTCGCCAATAGGCAGATGAGGAATCAGGGTAGTCTCATCCTTGGGGTCCCGGAGCAGACCGCGGACATCGGTGAGGAGGATTAGGTTTTCCGACCCCAAGGCGATGGCCAGTTCTGCGGCGGCGGTGTCGGCGTTGATATTGTAGGAGCACTCGGCGTCCACTCCATAGCCTACGGTGGAGACGACTGGGATGTAGCCGTTGTCCAGGCAGTTGTAGATGATGCCGGGGTTGACCTTTGTGATCTCGCCCACCAAGCCGTACTTGGGATTTTTCACCTTGGCTTCGAATAAGGCTCCGTCAAGACCGCATAACCCCATCGCCTTACCACCCATGCGATTAAGGGCAGCCACCAGGTTTTTGTTGACCTTACCGCACAGTACCTCTTGTACTACGTCAATGGTCTCTTCATCGGTGTAGCGTAGGCCGTCTACGAATTTGGATTCCTTGCCGATCTTTTTCAGCATACCGGAGATCTCCGGGCCGCCGCCGTGGACGACCACCACATGAACCCCCACCAGGGAGAGCAGGATGATGTCGCTCATAACGGCGGTGCGCAGTTCGTCGGAGATCATGGCGTTGCCACCGTATTTAATGACGACAATCTTGCCATTGTACTTTTGAATATAGGGAAGCGCCTCGATCAAAATTTGGGCGCGAGTCAGGTAATCGTTAGACAATCTGGGTCACTCTTTCTCCATTAAAGTTTGGGGTCAGGTACGGTAATCGCCGTTGATCCGCACATAGTCGTAGGTCAGGTCGCAGCCCCAGCAGGTTGCAGTGCAGTCCCCTTCGTTGACGTTGATAATGATGCTGACTTCGTGTTCGGAGAGGATTTTCTTTGCCTCGTCTTCGTCGAAGTCCACGGAGGAGCCGTCCTTGCAAACCTGGATTTTGCCGGCCGAAGAGTAGAAGGAGGCATCTACCCGGTCAGGACGGAAGGGGGCTCTGGAATAGCCCATGGCGCAGAGCACCCGACCCCAGTTGGCGTCAGCGCCGAACATGGCGGCCTTGACCAGGTTGGAGCCCACAACGCTTTTGGCCAGCCGTTCGGCAGACTCCTCGCTGCGGGAGCCGCTGACGGTGCAGGTGAGGAGATGGCTGGCGCCTTCGCCGTCGGCAGCAACAGCCCGTGCTAGATAGGTACAGACGTACATGAGCGCGCCCTTAAAAATCTCGTAGTGTTCGTCTTTCCAGTCGATGAGGGTATTTTCGGCCAGGCCGTTGCAGAGGACGATGCAGGCATCGTTGGTGGAGGTGTCTCCGTCAACGGTGACCCGGTTGAAGGTGCGGGGAACCACGTCGTGGAGGGCGCTGCCCAGCATGTCGGAGGTGATGGCGCAGTCGGAGGTCAGGAAGCAGAGCATGGTGCCCATGTTGGGGCAGATCATGCCGGCGCCCTTGCAGATGCCACCCAGGCGGACGGTTTTACCGTCGATGTTCAGTTCCACAGCGATCTCTTTTTTTACCGTGTCAGTGGTCATAATGGCCTCGGCAGCAGCATCGGAACCGTTGCGGCTGAGGGCGGAAGCCAGAGCGGGAATACCTTGCTGAACACTTTTGATGTTCATTTCCACACCGATTACACCAGTGGAAGCTACAGCGAAATCCTCAGCAGTTCGTCCGGTAGCAGCTGCTACCGCAGCGCACATAGCCTCAGCATGTTCTGCACCCTTGGGCGCACAGGCATTGGCATTGCCGGAGTTGGAGATGATACCGTGGAGGATGCCGTTTTCCAGATGAGACATGGTGGTGTAAACCGGCGCAGCCTTGACCCGGTTATTGGTAAAGGTAGCTGCTGCGGAACACTCGGTTTCCGAGAGGATCAGCGCCAGATCGTTTTTCTTAGGATCACTTCCGGCCTTCACGCCAACGTGGATGCCGGATGCGGTAAAGCCTTTTGCGGCGCAGACGCCGCCGGAAATCTTCTTCATAATATGAAATCTCCTTTGCTGAAAAGTAAAGTAGGTTCGAGGTTACAGTGCCAGACTACAAGTCTCTTTATAGCCCAGCATCAGATTCATGTTCTGAACTGCCGCACCGCTGGCGCCCTTGCCCAGGTTGTCAAAAAGGGCGGTGACCAAAGTGCGTTCCGCTCCGCCGCAGACGATGAGCTGTAGGGTGTCCTTGCCAGCCATAGTGTTGGCGGCGATCATAGGTTCATCGTAGCCCAAGGGGGCAACGGAGACCAGTGTGCAGTCATCGTAGTGTGCCTTGAGGGCTTCCCAAATGGCTTCCGCTGTAGGCTTACCCGGGAGGAGGTGGTTGTGAAGCATGATGGAGGTGGCCATGCCCTTATAGTAGTTGTCTACTACGGGGCAGAACACCGGAGGGAAGTCCAGACCGCAGATGGCCTGCATTTCAGGCATATGTTTATGGTTCAGGGTCAGGCCGTAGAGGCGGGGGGAGAAGAATGCCTCATCTGGGTGTGCCACCTCGTAGTCGGCGATCATACCCTTGCCGCCGCCGGAGTAACCGGTGAGGGAATAGCAGGTCAGAGGATAATCCGTGGGGAGGATGCCGGCCTGCACCAGGGGAGCCGCAGAAGCGATCAGGCCGGTGGCGTGACAGCCCGGGTTAGCCAGACGCTTGGTAGTCGTAATAGCAGCCTTTCGTTCCGGAGACAGTTCAGAGAAGCCGTAGGTCCAATCAGGATTGGTACGGTGAGCGGTAGAAGCGTCAATGATGCGTACAGCGGGATTTTCCACCAGGGAGACTGCTTCCACAGCTGCCGCATCAGGGAGGCACAGGAAAACCAGATCGGCAGCGTTGAGGAGTGCCTTCCGTTCTGCCGGATCCTTCCGTTTTTCCGGGTCAATGGAGAGCAGTTCGATGTCGTCTCTGGCACCCAGCCGCTGGTAGATTTGCAGACCGGTGGTGCCAGCCTGACCGTCAATATAAATAGCAGGTTTCATCTTTCTTCATCTCTTTCCGGTATCAGTAAAGTGGATCAGTCCCGCTGAGCCACAAAATCTTTGATGTACTGAATCTGACGGGTAACGTCATCCTTGCTGGGGCCGCCAAAGACCTTCCGTTCGTGGACGCAGTGCTTTAGCTCCAGAGCCTCGTAAACGTCGGAGTCAAAGAGGTCGCTGATGGCACAGAAGTCCCGGAGGGTGAGGGTTTCCAGGTTTTCGCCGGACTTGATGCACATGTTCACCAGGCGGCCTACGATCATGTAAGCTTCCCGGAAGGGCATCCCCTTCTTAACCAGGTAGTCAGCGCAATCAGTTGCGTTGATGAAGCCGCTAGAAGCTGCTCTGGCCATGTTCTTGGACTTGACGGTGAGGGATTTCAGCATGGCGGAAAAAACGGGCAGACAAAGCTCGACGGTGTCGATGGCGTCAAAGACCGGTTCCTTATCCTCCTGCATGTCCTTGTTGTAGGCCAGGGGGAGTGATTTCATAATGGTCAGCAGCGTGACCAAATTGCCGTAAACCCGGCCGGTTTTGCCGCGCACCAATTCTGCTACGTCAGGGTTCTTCTTCTGGGGCATGATGGATGAGCCGGTGGAGTAGGCGTCATCCAGATCCAGGTATTTGAATTCCCAGCTGCACCACAGGATGATCTCTTCGGAGAACCGAGACAGATGCATCATGAGGATGGAGCAGGCGGAGAGGAATTCAATGGCATAGTCTCGGTCGGAAACCGAGTCCATGGAGTTTTCGGTGGGTTTCTTGAAGCCCAATAGCTGGGCGGTCAGATGACGATCCACCGGATAGGTAGAAGTGGCCAGTGCACCGGCACCCAGGGGACATTCGTCCAGTCGTTCCAGACAGTCCTCCAGACGGGTGACGTCACGGCGGAGCATGTTGGCGTAGGCCATCATATAGTGGGCAAAGGTAGTGGGCTGAGCGCGCTGGAGGTGGGTGTAGCCGGGCATAACGGTTTCCAAATTTTCCTCTGCCTTGGCGACAAGAACGCGTTCCAGATCCAAAATGTGGCTGATAATCACCGGGATCTCCTGCTTGACATACAGGCGGAAGTCCACCGCAACCTGATCATTTCGGCTTCGGGAGGTGTGGAGGCGTTTTCCGTCCTCGCCGATGCGCTGGGTGAGGATGGCTTCGATGTTCATGTGGATGTCTTCGTTTTCCATGGTGAACTCGACTGCGCCGCCCTCAATGTCGGCCAGGATGGCTTTCAGACCTTCGATAATTTTGTCTGCGTCCTCCTGGGCGATGATACCCTGCTTGCCTAGCATGGTGGCGTGGGCAATGGAGCCTGTAATGTCCTGCTTGTACAGACGGGCGTCAAAGTCGATGGAAGAGTTAAAATTGTTCACCAGTGTATCGGTTTCCTTCTGGAAGCGTCCAGCCCAAAGTTTCATATCTTATCGCTCCTTATTGGGAATGAAAATGATCCCGTATAGAAGGATTGCCGCACCGGTTCCGTGCGGCAATCTTTTTTGTATCGTTGTAATGAATCGAATAATCGAAGTTAGCTTATTTCAGCTTACCCTGTTCCCGCAGTGCCTGAACGGTAGTGGGCAGACCCCACAGGTTGATGAAGCCAGCAGAATCCTTCTGATCATAATCGGATTCATCGAAGGTAGCCAGGTCTTCGGAGTAGAGGGTGTAGGGAGAGGTCATGCCGGCGGGGATGATGTTGCCCTTGTAGAGCTTGAGCTTTACAGTGCCGGTGACGTATTCCTGGGTTTTGTCGACGAAGGCGGAGAGGGCTTCCCGCAGGGGAGAGTACCACTTACCGTTATAGATCAGGTCAGCAAAGACGATGGAGAGCTTTTCCTTTTCGTGCATGGTGTCTTTGTCGATGGTGAGCATTTCCAGCAGCTCATGAGCCTTGTACAGGATGGTGCCGCCGGGTGTTTCGTAGACGCCGCGATCCTTCATGCCGACCAAACGGTTTTCCACGATGTCAATGATGCCGATACCGTTGTCACCACCCAACTGGTTCAGCTTACGGATGACGTCGGAAGCCTTCATCTTTTCGCCGTCTACGGCCACAGGTACG
>ENA-UOOI01003882-UOOI01003882.1-fermentation-metagenome-genome-assembly--contig:-NODE-3882-length-10550-cov-4.675465_pt1 | contig 10550 bp, 8 predicted proteins | sample MGYA00245779_ERZ724027 | MGnify/ENA primary metagenome ERZ724027 (study PRJEB28704, sample SAMN03018318) | fermentation metagenome | biome: anthropogenic terrestrial biome; feature: soil; material...
GAATCAATTAAAAATGTCGCTTAACTTTTTGTCTCAATTAAGTTTGCAAGTCCACATTTTAAAACATTGATATTTATTAGAATAATTAAATATGCTCTTATGAAATAATTGAGTTAGTGTTTCTGATTTTATATTAAACAGAATTTTATTTATGAACATTGCAATAGTAGGAACCGGTTATGTGGGACTGGTAAGTGGAACATGTTTTTCTGAGCTTGGTTTGAATGTCGTTTGCGTTGATGTGAATGAACAAAAAGTTGAGAATCTTAAAAAAGGAATTATTCCAATTTACGAACCGGGTCTCGAGAGAATGGTCCTCAGAAATATGGAATCAAATCGTTTGAGCTTTTCTACTAGCTTAGAGAGTGTATTGGATAATGTAGATGTTGTTTTCATTGCCGTGGGCACCCCCCCAGGGGAAGATGGTTCAGCTGATATGCGTTATGTGCTGGAAGTCGCTAAGACCATCGGGCAGAACATGAACAAATACACGCTTGTGGTTATAAAGAGTACAGTACCCGTAGGTACAGCCGAGCGTGTAAGAAATTCGATACAATTTGAACTTGAAAATCGAAATATAGACATTGAGTTTGATGTGGCCTCGAATCCGGAGTTTCTAAAAGAGGGCGATGCAATTGATGATTTTATGAAACCTGATAGAGTGGTTGTGGGAGTCGACTCAGAAAAGGCCAAGGAGTTGATGAGCAATATCTATCGTCCGATGATGTTGAACAACTTCCGTGTTATCTTTATGGATATACCATCATCAGAAATGACAAAGTATGCTTCAAATGCAATGCTGGCTACCCGTATTAGTTTCATGAATGACGTTGCCAATTTGTGTGAATTAGTGGGAGCTGATGTCAACATGGTTAGAAAGGGTATCGGTAGTGATTCACGTATCGGAAATAAATTCTTATATCCGGGTACAGGATATGGGGGTAGTTGTTTTCCGAAGGATGTGAAAGCTTTAATACACACAGCTGAAAAGAATGGTTACGATATGAAGGTTCTGAAAGCTGTTGAACAGGTAAATGATAAGCAGAAGAATGTTCTTTTTGAGAAGTTCAATAAACATTTTTCAGGAGATATAAAAGGAAAAAAGGTTGCGATCTGGGGATTATCTTTTAAACCGGATACAGACGATATACGTGAAGCACCTTCACTGGTTTTAATCAATAGTTTGTTAGAAAAAGGATGTGAGGTTACTGTTTACGATCCAATAGCGATGAAAGAAGCAAAAAAGATTTTGGGTGAAAGGGTAATTTATGCCAAGGATATTTATGATTCTGTATTGGATGCTGAAGCTATCTTTCATGTAACTGAGTGGAAAGAATTTCGCTTGCCAAACTGGGAGGTGATAAAGAGGTCTATGAAACCAAATCCTGTACTCTTTGATGGAAGGAATGTGTTTGATAAGAATATGTTGGAAGGCATCGCGTATTTGAAAATTGGGTGAAATGAATAGAGTTTGTTGTATTTTCAATTTGGCAGCACACTATAGAGCTCCAATATACAAACTTATTGATAAAGAAATGAAAAGTGACTTTTTCATCGGTGATAATGTAAAATCACCAATGAAGAAAATGAATTATCACGAATTATCAGGTTTTAAAGGTGAACTGAAGAATATTTATTTATTAGGGAATATTTATTGGCAGAAAGGAGCTATTAAAACAGTTTTCTCTGATTACAAACATTATATTATTACAGGTGAACCACATTGTATATCTACTTGGATTATACTTTTATTAGCCAGATTCACCACAAAGAAAACATATCTGTGGACTCATGGATGGTATGGTGATGAATCAAGAATAAAGAAATTTGCCAAAAAACTTTTTTTTGGATTGGCTAATCACATACTTCTTTATGGTGATTATGCTCGAAACTTAATGATTGAAGAGGGGTTCGAAAAAGAAAAATTGCATTGCATAAACAATTCGTTGGATTATGATACCCAAATTAAAGTCAGAAAATCATTAAAGATATCGAATGTTTTCGTTGAAAAATTTGGTAATGATAATCCGGTTTTATGCTATGTAGGTCGTATTCAAAAAGTGAAACGATTGGATATGCTTATTGAATCAATGGTTATTTTAAAAAACAAATATAAGAAGTCGTCAAATTTGGTTATTGTAGGGAAAGAGAGTGAAGATACTGATATAAATGAATTGATAAAGATTAATAAACTATCAGATAATGTTTGGATTTACGGTCCTTCCTATGATGAAAATGAACTCGGATCGATTTTTTACAATTCAAATCTCTGTGTGTCTCCAGGAAACGTAGGATTAACTGCCATTCATTCGCTCACATATGGATGTCCGATAATTACGCATGATAATTTTAAAAATCAGATGCCGGAGTTTGAAGTGATAACTCCAGGTGTCTCAGGTGATTTTTTTGAAGAGAAAAATATTGATGACCTTGCATTTAAAATAAATACATGGCTTGAATTGCACCCAACCAACGATGATACTATCAGAAATGAATGTTATAAAGTGATTGATGATAAATATAATCCTCATTATCAGATTCAATTACTGAAGTCGCTCTTAACTTGATATGAATAAAATTCTACAAATTAACTCTGTTGTTAACTCCGGATCTACTGGTCGAATTGCTGAGGAAATTGGACAGACAGCTATTGCAGCCGGCTGGATGAGCTATATAGCTTATGGAAGAAATGACAGACCTAGTCAATCTGAATTAATCAAGATTGGCAATGAATGGGATATCAAAATGCATGGGCTTCAAACAAGATTGTTCGACAAACATGGTTTGGGTTCGAAATCTGCGACCCAAGAGTTAATTGGAAAGATTAAAGAAATCTCACCTGATATCATCCACCTGCACAATATTCACGGTTACTATGTCAACATAGAGATACTTTTCAAATATCTTCGAAAGACAATTATTCCTGTTGTATGGACTTTTCATGATTGTTGGCCAATAACAGGTCACTGCTCCTATTTCACATTCGTAGGCTGTGAGAAATGGAAAAAAAAGTGTTGCGATTGTCCCCAAAAAACAAGTTATCCTGCTAGTTGGTTGGTTGATCGTTCAGAAAAGAACTTTCATCTCAAAAAAGAATTGTTTACTTCATTACCCAATTTAACATTGGTACCTGTTTCAAAATGGTTGTCTGGAATATTGGAGGAATCTTACCTACAAAACTTTCCTGTGAAAGTAATTCATAATGGTATTAATACAGAAGTTTTCAAACCCTCTTCAGATAATGTTTTTCGGATAAAATATCGTTTAGAAACTAAGTTTATATTAATCGGTGTTGCAACAAGTTGGGAGAAAAGAAAAGGGTTGAAAGATTATATCGAATTGAGTAATTATCTAAACAGCGATTATCAAATAGTACTTGTAGGACTATCAAGAAAACAGATTGAAAAACTACCAGATAATATTCTTGGAATAGAACGAACTGAAAGCGTAGAAGAGCTAGCGAATATGTATTCAGATGCGGATATTGTTTTGAATCTTTCTTATGAGGAAACTTTTGGCTTAACTACAGTGGAAGGTTTTGCTTGCGGAACTCCTGGTATTGTTTATAATGCTACGGCAAGTCCCGAATTGATTGATCAGTCGACAGGTTTAGTTGTAGAACCAGGTGATATAAATGGATTAATGGAGGCTATTATTCAGATCAAGCAAAATGGTAAACAATCTTATTCCGATGCTTGTGTAAATCGGGCACACAGGTTATACAAGAAAGAGGATCGCTACAAGGAGTATATTGAATTATATGAAAAGCTTATTGGTAAAATATCCAATTCTTAAATGTTTGTAAGATTCAAGGTTATAGTAAAAATGATATATATTGTAAAAAAGATCAGTGATAACTGGACATCATGAAAGTTAGCATCATCACCGCAACATACAACAGTTCAGCACATATTGCAGATTGTGTGAAATCTGTAAATGATCAGACCTATCATGATATTGAACATATCATCATTGACGGGGCATCGAAGGATAATACGCTGGACATTGTGAATGGTATTTCAAACAGGGTAGGGAAAATAATGTCTGAACCGGATAAAGGAATCTACGATGCGATGAACAAAGGGATTAACGCTGCAACCGGTGATGTGATTGGTATATTGAATTCGGATGATTTCTTTACTTCAGATGATGTAATTCAAACAGTTGCTGATTCGTTCAAGTATAACGATATTGATGCCTTGTATGGTGATGTGCATTTTGTTTCTCCTGATAATCTTTATAAAAGCGTACGCTATTACTCTTCATCGGTATTCAACCCTTCGTTGTTTAGATTTGGATTTATGCCGGCTCATCCTTCTTTCTACATGAAAAAGGAGTGTTACGACAAATATGGTTTGTATGCGTTGGATTACAAAATTGCTTCAGACTACGACTTGTTGATTCGCTATTTGTATAAAGAGAAGATTAAGTATAAATACATCAAAAAGGATTTCGTGACAATGCGTACCGGTGGGGTTAGTACCGAGAATTTCAATAGTCGCGTTACATTAAACAAGGAGATAGTTAGGGCTTGCAGGAAATATGGCATCTATACCAATCTGTTGATGCTGAGCCTGAAGTATCTCTACAAAATTTTTGAACTTAAAAGATAATTTACTCCAATATAATTATGACAAAAAAAGCATTGATCTCAGGTATCACCGGACAGGATGGTTCCTATCTGGCGGAGTTTCTGCTGGAAAAAGGATACGAAGTACATGGACTGCTACGGCGCTCTTCATCGTTTAATACGGGTAGGATAGAGCATCTTTACCTGGACGAGTGGGTGCGTGACATGCATCAAAAACGGTTGGTGAACCTACACTATGCGGATATGACCGACTCAAGCTCGCTGATTCGGGTGATACAGACCATCCAACCGGATGAGATATACAACCTGGCTGCACAGAGTCATGTGAAAGTGAGCTTTGACGTGCCTGAATATACTGCCGAGACGGATGCAGTGGGTACCCTGCGTTTGCTGGAGGCGGTGCGCATTCTGGGGCTGGAGAAAAGTACACGTATCTACCAGGCATCAACCTCTGAACTGTTCGGACTGGTGCAGGAGGTACCGCAGAAGGAGACGACTCCTTTTTACCCGCGCAGTCCGTATGGTGTGGCTAAATTATACGGGTTCTGGATTACGAAGAACTACCGTGAGTCGTACGGCATGTATGCTGTGAATGGGATTCTCTTCAATCACGAGAGTGAGCGACGGGGTGAGACTTTCGTGACCCGGAAGATCTCCATCGCGGCTGCAAGAATTGCACAGGGGATGCAGGACAAGCTTTACCTGGGGAACCTGGATGCAATGCGTGACTGGGGCTATGCAAAGGATTACGTGGAGTGCATGTGGATGATTCTGCAGCACCCGGAACCGGAGGACTTTGTGATTGCGACCGGTGAGATGCATTCGGTAAGGGAGTTTTGTACGCTGGCCTTCGCTGAAGCGGGCATCAACCTTCGATGGGAAGGTGAAGGGGTGGACGAGAAAGGGATTGACGTAGCTTCCGGCAAAGTGCTGGTTGAGGTGGACAAGAAATACTTCCGTCCGGCCGAGGTGGAACAGCTGCTGGGTGATCCTACCAAAGCAAGAACGTTGTTGGGGTGGAACCCTACAAAGACATCCTTCCCCGAACTGGTACAGAAGATGGTGGCACACGACATGCGTTTCGTGCGTAAGTTGAAATTGAAAGCGGAGATTGACGAGGATTTACAATAAATTTGGTTGAACCAGCAATGCGACGACTGCTTTCTCTTCCCCCCAATGCCGTAAAGGATTATAACCAACTTCATCACCGTAGTGAGAAGGAGTGGTTTTGTACTTCGGATCCCCGGGATAAACGATTGGGATCGGGGAGTGGTACGACCTGGTTGCTGGAAGAGTGTTACCGGGATGAGAATCCGGGTGTGGACTTTAACGACTGGCTCTCGGCAGAGAAGCGTATCCTGATTCATGCCGGTGGTCAGAGTCGTCGCCTCCCTGCCTATGCAGTGACGGGGAAGATTAGTCTCCCTGTGTCTGTATTTCGTTGGGCAAGGGGACAACGGTTGTCGCAGGACCTACTGAGTCTGCAACTCCCGCTTTATGAAAAGATCATGCAGCAGTCGCCCGCTTCACTGCGCACCCTGGTGGTGAGCGGTGATGTATACATCCATGCGGAGAAGCCCTTGCAGGAGATCCCGGAAGCGGATGTGGCCTGTTATGGGTTGTGGGTGGATGCATCCCTGGCAACACGCCATGGGGTGTTCGCAGCACGAAGGGAAACGCCGGAAGAGCTGGATTTCATGCTTCAGAAACCCTCCTTACGTGATCTGGAGGATCTTTCGCATTCGCACTTCTTCCTGATGGATATCGGCCTCTGGTTGCTGAGCGACCGGGCGGTACAGCTATTGCGGGAACGCTCCTATGGGAATGGTGAGAATATGCAGTTCTATGACCTGTACAGTGAATTTGGACTGGCATTGGGAAATCGCCCTGCCATCAAAGATGAAGCAATCAACAACCTTTCGGTAAAGATTCTACCCCTGAATGGCGGTGAGTTTTACCATTACGGCACCAGTCGTGAGATGATCTCATCTACACTGGCACTACAGAACAAGGTGTATGACCAGCGACTGATCATGCACCGCAAGATTAAGCCCAACCCTGCCATCTTCACCCAGAACGCGGTGGTGGAAGTCTCCTTCACGGAGAGCAATCGCAATATCTGGATTGAGAATGCTTGCGTGGGTAAGGAGTGGCGACTTTCGGCCGATCATGTGATTACAGGGGTGCCGGAGAACGACTGGCAGGTGAACCTGTCGGAGGGGATCTGCATTGACATGGTGCCGGTGGATGAAACAGGTTATGTGGTTCGCCCCTATGGGATCAATGATGCTTTTAAAGGTAGCATCGGCAGTCCTGAGACGATTTGGATGGGTTGCCCGATCGATCAGTGGTTGGAAGAAAGAGAACTGACTTCTGACCTGCTGGGGGGTGATGGGATTGATCTTCAGCAATGTCCGCTTTTCCCCTGTTTGGAATCAAAAGAAGAAATGGAGCAACTGCTTCACTGGATGATAGGATCAGAACCCTTATCCGCTGAAGGCAAAGATATTTGGCTTCGCTCCACACGCTTTTCTGCCGATGCGTTGATGGATCGGGCATCGTTGTCCCGCTTGTATGCCCAACGGTCGGAAACCCGACGGAAGAACTATCCGATGTTGGAGCAAAACTACGAGAAGAGTGTGTTTTATCAGCTCGATCTCTCTGATGTGGCTGAAGATTATGCGCGTTTGCAGTTGCCGGCTCCGGGGGCTCTTCCCGAAGAGGCGGACAGCATGCAGAAGATTCACAACAGGATGCTTCGCTCGCGCCTTTTCTCGTCGCAGGGCGACAGCCTGAATGCGGAGAAGGAGGAGTCGGAAGCTTTTTCGCTGCTGCGAAATGGGTTGATCAACGCTGTGACGGGAGAGAAACGTGTGCCAAAGTTGGCAGCGCTCCCTGATCAGATTGTCTGGGGCAGGAGCCCGGTGAGAATTGATCTTGCCGGAGGGTGGACCGATACGCCTCCTTTTTCGCTCTACGCGGGTGGGAGTGTGGTGAACATGGCCATTGAACTGAATGGACAGCCGCCACTGCAGGTCTATGTGAAGCCTTGTGCCGAGCATCACATCGTGTTGCGCTCCATTGATATGGGTGCCACGGAGGTGGTGAAGACATACGAGGAGTTACGGGACTACCGCAAGCTGGGATCACCCTTCTCCATTCCCCGGGCAGCGTTGGCACTTTGTGGTTTTCTGCCTGAGTTCGCGGGTGAACGGTATGATTCGCTGGAGCAACAATTGAAAGCTTTTGGTGCAGGGATAGAGGTTACCCTGCTTTCAGCCATCCCTGCCGGATCGGGACTGGGCACCAGTTCAATTCTGGCAGCAACGGTATTGGGAGCACTGAACGACTTCTGTGGCCTGCAATGGAACAAACAGGAGATTGCAACGATCACGTTGGTGTTGGAACAGTTGCTCACCAGTGGTGGTGGCTGGCAGGATCAGTATGGCGGCATCTTGCATGGCGTGAAGCTGCTCGAGTCGGAACAGGGCTTCCTGCAGAAACCTCAGGTAAGCTGGTTGCCGGAATCCATCTTCAGGGATTCATTGCAGACTCCCTGTCACCTGTTGTACTATACAGGCATCACCCGTGTGGCAAAGAATATCCTGGGTGAGATTGTGCGGTCCATGTTTCTGAACGAGGGTCATCATCTCTCCCTCCTGCATGAGATGAAAGCGCATGCCGTGGATATGGCGGAGTGTATTCAGCGGGGCAATTTTGACCGGTACGGAAAACTGGTGCTGAAGAGCTGGAAACAGAACAATGCGTTGGACAAAGGGACAAATCCCCTGGGAGTGGCACAGATCATTGATTTGGTCAAAGATTACACCCTTGGGTACAAGCTTCCCGGTGCCGGTGGTGGTGGCTATCTCTATATGGTTGCCAAAGATCCGGAAGCAGCCCTACGGATCAGGAAGATCTTGGAGTTGAACCGCCCGAACGACAAAGCCCGTTTTGTGGAGATGCAACTTTCCAACAAAGGTTTTCAGGTTTCGAGGTCGTAAATAAAGAATTAAATGTGCTCTGTTATGTATGATATTTCAACATACAAACGGATTTCATTAAACAGGTGTTTTGAAGAGTTATAATAACCAAACTAAAGTGTGGATTTTAAATAATTATGAAAGTAAGTATTATCACAGCAACATACAATAGTTCAGCGCATATAGCGGATTGTGTTGAGTCTGTGAATAATCAGACATATAATGATATTGAACATATCATCATTGACGGTGCTTCAAAAGACAATACGGTAGATATCATAAAAAGTATACCCAACAGGGTTGTGAAAATTGTGTCAGAACCGGATAAGGGTATTTATGATGCAATGAACAAAGGGATTAAAGCAGCAACTGGAGATGTGATTGGTATCTTGAATTCAGATGATTTTTTTGCTAACCCTGATGTGATTAGTGAAATTGCAAAAGAATTTCAAGATGATGCATCCTTAGAGGGTGTTTATACAAATCTTTATTATGTGAATCAAGACAATCCGAATCAGATAATACGTCATTGGGTGTCGAATTCTTTTAAGAAGGGAAGCTTCTTTAAAGGATGGCATCCACCTCATCCAACATTATATCTAAGAAAAGAGGTGTATGAAAAATACGGGATTTTCAATCTTGATTTTTCTCTTTCTGCTGACTTTGAGTTGATGCTACGATTCTTTGAAAAAGATAAGATTAAAACGAAGTATTTACCTATTACCACCATTAGAATGAGATTGGGTGGGGCTACCAGCAAAAACTGGGAGAACATTAAAAAACAGAACATTCAATGTGTGGAAGCTTTTAGAGTTAATGGTCTTAAACCACCATTATTTTATACCCTTTACAGGCTATTACCGAAGTTGCTACAATTTTTTAAAAGAAGATGAAACAGAAATTGTTATTTACGGGTGCTTCCGGATTCTTAGGACACAATGTGCTACCTCTCTTGCAAAAAGATTATGAGGTGAAAACATTGGGATTGACTGAAACAGATGACTATTTTGTGAACATTGCAACTTCAGAGCCTCAACTGGATCAACCGTTTGATATTATTTTGCACGCTGCCGGTAAAGCGCATATGGTGCCAAAAACAGAAGAAGAAAAAAATATGTTCTTTGATATCAATTTCAAAGGAACAGTAAATCTGTGCAAGGCCCTGGAATTATCAGGTATACCAAAATCTTTTATTTTTATAAGTACAGTAGCTGTGTATGGATTGGAATTTGGGGAGAATATCACTGAGGAGCATCCATTAAACGGGGATACACCATATGCTTTGAGTAAGATCCAAGCGGAAGAATATCTTACTGATTGGTGTGCTCGGAACAATGTGACATTGGGAATTATTCGCCCTTCACTGATTGCGGGTCCAAATCCTCCGGGAAACCTGGGAGATATGATTCGAGGCATTAAGACGGGTAAGTATCTTTCCATTGCTGGTGGCAAGGCACGTAAAAGTGTGCTGATGGTTCAAGACATCTATCGTTTGATATTACCTTTAATGGAAAAAGGGGGTATCTACAACGTCTGTGATGATTCTCAACCTACTTTTAGAGAGCTGGAAATACTTATATCGAAACAACTTGGTTTAAAAACGCCTTTATCAATTCCCTTTTGGCTAGCAAAATCGATGGCTTTGGTTGGTGATCTATTGGGAAAGAAGGCTCCCATCAACTCACTTAAACTGAAGAAAATTACGGAATCTCTTACTTTCTCCAACGAGAAAGCCAAACGGGAATTGAATTGGCAACCTTTGAATGTGTTGGAGAATTTCAGGATTGGGTAGTGAGAATGTATTTAAAAAAGCACATTGAATGAAAGCAGGCAATATTAAAGCGGCTGGGTATCGACATGATGCCGATTACTGCAAAGAAGGGAATGAGAAAGACTCTCGGTAGTTTTAAGTGATTAGGTAAGTTAAATATTTCGAATATTACACATAATTCGAATATTTCGTTTATATTTGCAGT
>ENA-UOOI01003883-UOOI01003883.1-fermentation-metagenome-genome-assembly--contig:-NODE-3883-length-10549-cov-3.485134_pt1 | contig 10549 bp, 10 predicted proteins | sample MGYA00245779_ERZ724027 | MGnify/ENA primary metagenome ERZ724027 (study PRJEB28704, sample SAMN03018318) | fermentation metagenome | biome: anthropogenic terrestrial biome; feature: soil; material...
GTAGAATTGGAAATCGAGGAGCGAAGGCGACTCAAAACAATTAAGTTTACTTGCATATGCCGTTGCGAGAAAATGACTAACTTTAGTGAAATTCATCTTTGACTGAATAATATGACGCAATCTGGATTTATAGCTGTAATTGATCTTGGAACATCCAAGATTAAAGGAGTTGTCGGCCGCAAGAACGAAAATGGGGTTATCTCCATTCTGGCAAGCAGTTCCATAGATTCCGGGAACTCGATCCGCAGAGGAATGGTCTATAATATCGAGCAGGCCGGCGCGAATGTTCATAAGCTGATCATGATGCTCGAAAACAGCCTGGAGCGGAAAATCGGCAGAGTATATGTTTCTCTTTCGGGGCAATCATTGCATACGCTGGAATTCAGTGAAATGCTGAGGCTCTCTTCGGGAATGGTCACAGAAGAGGAGGTGAATCGCTTACGCAGATCGGCCGAAAAATTCCAACCCGAGTTGAAACGCAATTACAGGATCGCAGATGTGGAATATTATATCGACGATAAACCGGAACCTAATCCGGTAGGGGTAACGGGCTCGGAGATAGAGGCCGGATTCAAACTGATCGTCGGGCGCCCCAACCTACTGGTAAACATCGAAAAAAGTATTACGGCCAAAACCGATCTGGAAATCGTGGATTATATCGTGGGACCGATGGTATCGGCAGCGATCGCATTGAACGATGAAGAGAAAGAACTGGGTTGTGCCTTTGTGGATTTCGGGGCGGGCACTACCACACTGTCGGTCTACAAGGGAGGAATACTCCGCCGCATGGTGGTTATCCCTTTCGGTGGAAAAAATCTTACCAAAGATATCTGTGCGTTGAACTTCACCGAGAATGATGCGGAACAGCTCAAGATAAAATTCGGGAAAGCTTTTGAAAGCCAGGACGGGCCTATGTTCTTATCCCCTTTCTCTTCGAAGCCCGACGTCGATCTTACCGAACTGAATAAAGTGATCGGCATGCGGTTGGATGAGATAGCGGCCAATATCAGGGAACAGATCGCCTTGTCGGGATACGAAGGCCAGTTGGGTGCAGGCCTGATAATAACAGGCGGCGCATCGCAGCTCAAAAATATTGACCTTTATCTCACGCAGAAATTGAAAATGCCGGTGAGAAGAGCATCCGCCAAGAAAACCTCAGTAAATAATTCTCCCGACCTCATGAACGATCCTTCATTCACCCAGGCGTTGGGTATGCTTCTTTTCGGCAGGGAGAATTGCGAAATGGTGAAGGAAGATCCTGCCGAAATGGAGGATGAGGGGGGCGGCAGATCCGGTTCCTCCGGTTGGTTCAGTACGAGAAGAAATACGAAAACAGAAAAAAAACCAAAAAGCGTCAAAAAAGAGAAGAAGCCCAGGCCTGAAAAGCAGGAGGGGGGATTCTTCTCGAAAATGGAAGATGTGTTCGGAGGTATTTTTTCGGAAGATGATGATGAATAACACTGTTTTTACTTGCAGGAGATGGACGACGAATTGTTAGATTTTCAGATAGAGAGCCGTACCGACGCTATTATCAAGGTGATCGGAGTGGGCGGTGGAGGCGGTAACGCCGTGAACCACATGTTTCAGGAAGGGATCCACGATGTCTCTTTTGCCTTGTGTAATACCGATAATCAGGCGCTGATGGAATCACCGGTGCCGGTAAAGGTGCAGTTGGGCGAACATACTACCGGCGGACTGGGGGCAGGGAATAAACCCGAAATTGCACAACGGGCGGCCGAGGAGAGTGTCGACCTGATCGAAGATCTTTTGAACGACGGTACACGGATGGTCTTTATCACCGCCGGAATGGGTGGGGGTACCGGAACGGGTGCCGCTCCCGTGGTTGCGCGCATAGCGAAAGAGATGGGTATACTTACGGTCGGCATTGTGACTATCCCCTTTATGTTCGAAGGGCCGAGGAAAATCGTGCAGGCATTAAAAGGAGTGGAAGAGATGGCAAAGGGCGTAGATGCGCTGCTGGTAATCAACAACGAGCGCCTGCGCGATATTTATAGCGACCTGACCATGCTCAATGCTTTTGCCAAAGCGGATGATACGCTGGCCACGGCTGCCAGGAGCATCGCTGAGATCATCACCGTTCACGGGCATGTGAACCTCGACTTCGCAGATGTGAATACAACGCTGAAAGATGGCGGTGTCGCCATCATGAGCAGCGGCCTGGGCAAAGGGGACGACAGGATAAATGATGCGATAAGGAATGCCCTGCACTCACCGTTACTTAACAACAACGATGTATTCAGCGCCAAGAAAATACTCATTAACCTCTCCTTTGGCGAGGAGTATCCGCTCATGATGGAAGAGATGAATGCGCTCCATGATTTTATGTCGAAGTTCAGCAGGGAGATAGAGGTTATCTGGGGAGCTGCTGTGGAAGGACCGCTGAACGAGGAAGTGAAGGTGACGCTGCTTGCTACCGGCTTCTCCATCACCAGTGTACCGGGTATTGAAGAGCATGAACAGGAAAAGACCAGGACCGAGCAGATACAGCAACAGATAGAAAAAGACGCGAAACTGGCCCAGGAGAAAAAAGACAAGGAGCTGATCGAGAAATATTACGGGAAGACCGGTTTGAAGACCTTGACCAGTGTCAACTACAGGCTGGAACCTTTTGTGCTTACCATTGACGAACTGGACGACGATAAAGTGCTGGAGGCGCTGGAGAAAACACCTGTCTTTAAACGGGAATCCAATTTCAATCCCCGCCTCTTTTCATCGGATGTGCAACAACAATCGTCCTCACTATTCGATTGATAGGGAGGGACAAATCATCACATCGTTACATCAACAAATCATTACATTAAAAATATGTCACTATTAGAGATCATTACCGACGAGATAAAGAAGGCCATGCTGGCCAAGGATAAGGTGAGACTGGAGGCGCTGAGGGCGATCAAGAAAGAGTTGCTGGAGGCCAAAACCGCCAAAGGTGCGGGCGACGAACTTACGGAAGCGGTGACGACCGCCATTTTGCAGAAGATGGTGAAACAGCGGAAGGACAGTGCGGAAATTTACACTGCACAAAAACGGGAAGATCTGGCCGAACCGGAGATTGCCCAGATGGAAGTGATCCGGGAGTTTCTTCCGTCACAACTTTCACCGGTGGAACTGGAGGCCGCGGTGAAGCAGATTATTGTTGAGACAGGAGCATCTTCTATGAAAGAAATGGGTAAAGTGATGGGTATAGCGTCTAAACAACTTGCCGGCAAAGCCGAAGGAAGAGATATTTCCGAAACAGTAAAACGACTGTTAGGGTAATATAACGGAAGGGATTATTCTTTTATCATTTTATAATTGGGTAATAATTCCCGATACCATTTTTCCAGTTTGTTATTTTTAAATTCGAACAGGTAGAATTCATCTCCATTAGTGTGAGTTTCTCTGTAAGATAGGATTTCTATCAGAACGTCATCCTCCATCCGTTTTTCTGTGATGGTGTAATTTTTCCCCAGGATGGTGGTAACTTGTTCTTTTGACATGCCTAACTCAAGCTTGTCCATTTTGTCACCTGTCATATACAATAGCGATCCACAGGCTGATAATACTATTGTGGCAAGAACAAAGAGTATGCAAATTATCCAATTTCGTTTCATGGGGTTTTAATTTATATCCTTTTCTGAGTAGTATAGGGGATTTAATTCCGCCTGCTATAAGGTATATAGACCTTTTTCAGCCGTTTATCCAGCTTGTTGCTTTTTCGTGCCTTTTTTTCCAGTTTTTGCAAATCCTTGTCCCTGTCTTTACCGGTGTTAAAATCTTCCGTCAGCATTAACAGGGATATTGTTTCGTCGTCAATAGAACGGATCGCGAAAACGACGGTGCTGTTTTCTATTATATCGTTCTCGGCAAGCTTGATCAGATAATCTTTTCCCGGTATGTGATCGAAGGATATGGAGTTATATCCCATGGGAGAGGTTGATATGGAGGTTATTTTGTCGCAGGGGGTGAAAAATATCCTTCCGTCATTGCCTGTCACTTTGCTGCTGATAAGTTTACCCGATTTATTGCGCGACTCCACCAGGATACCCTGCACGGCATAATTTTGCAGACTGACCGTTTTAATAACACAAGTATCTTTCCTGGAACCGTCTAATAACTGGAAAGAACTTTTCTCCCCTGGATAGTCGGATGTATGGATAAGCAGGTAATTACCATTCAGTTCATACGTCCCTTCACCCACCTGCGCCGAAGAAAGTCCCCCGAAGCCGCTTATACGGAATGTCACTTTTTCATTCGAAAAAGCAATCGAATCAGCTCCGTTCTTATAAGTTCCCTCTAATTGCTGTGCGATAAGGGGTATCCCTGAGAGAAGTATGCCTGCAAGTAACAGAATTCGTTTCATGTGTCATGTATTATATGAAAGGCAAAAATACGATTAATATTTGTGACCGAAAAAGATGAAATGTTAAAATGACCGTTTTCTCGGATATCTTCCGGTGATTGCCGCCATTATGGGATATCTGCTATAAAAAAGCCCTGCTTAACGGCTAAGCAGAGCTCTTGGAATATTGATTGAAGTTGTGGGCCGGAAATGTTTCTTACAGCCCTTTCTCCGTCAGATAGCGTTCCGCATCCATGGCGGCTCTGCAGCCGGTACCGGCCGCGGTGACAGCCTGCCGGTAGATGGGATCGGCCGCGTCGCCGCAGGCGAAAACACCTTCTACATTGGTTTTTGTAGATGGATGTTCCGTGACGATATAGCCCACCTTGTCCATCTTCAGGAAATCTTTGAATATATCGGTGTTGGGTGTATGGCCGATGGCGAGGAAAAACCCGTCGATGGGAAGGCCGTACCATTCTTCACCCGGCTCGCCCATCCGTTTCACCAGATGAACACCTTCCACCCCGTTTTCTCCGAAAAGACCTACCGCGTTGTGTTCGAAAAGGATCTCTATCCTGGGATTGTTCATCACCCGCTCCTGCATAATCTGCGAAGCGCGCAGATAGGGTTTGCGGACAATCATATACACTTTCTCCGCCAGCCCCGACAGGTAGGTTGCCTCCTCACAGGCGGTATCGCCGCCACCCACTACGGCTACTACTTTCTTACGGTAGAAAAATCCGTCGCAGGTGGCACAGGCCGACACGCCCTGCCCGGCATACTTGGTTTCATCCGCCAGACCGAGATATTTGGCGGATGCTCCGGTAGAGATAATGACAGTGTCGGCCTCGATCACCTGTTCATTGTCGATGGTCACTTTGAGGGGGCGTACCGAAAAGTCTACGGCGGTCGCCCTGCCGGAACGTACTTCCGTGCCGAATCTTTGCGCCTGTTTCTTGAGATCTTCCATCATCTCCGGCCCCGTGATCCCGTCGGGATAACCGGGGAAATTCTCCACTTCGGTGGTGGTGGTCAACTGTCCTCCCGGCTCCATACCCTCATAAAGAACAGGCTCGAGATTTGCTCGCGAAGCATAAATAGCTGCCGTATAGCCCGCCGGTCCTGATCCGATGATCAGGCAACGTACTTTATTTCTCATATTTGTTTTTAAATTTTAAAACCTTCTTCCGTATTGTCATATTGGAAGAAGGCGCAATAGATTATTAATTAGTCCAAAGTTACAACTTTTCTCCCATATAGTGTATCTGTTATTGCTATAATTTATCCCCGGTAAATGGAAAATATACTTACCTGAGATCGACTATTTCAACGCCGGGATGGTCGTTTTTATCGAACCTGAACATCGTGTCGCTGAATTGATGATTGGAGTTGTAGGCGGAGATATTGATAATGTTCTTCATTCCGTCGGCCAGGGTGAGAGTTACCTGTATGATATTGCCGCTCTCCTTGTCGATGGCGGCCGTGATGGATTTGAATTCTTTACTTGGGTTTACGGGAATCATATCGATAAGGTGTGTGCTCCTTCCGTGTATTGTTTTGGAAGCAGGCGCTTTCAATGTAAATCCGTTCTTGTACATTCCCAGAAGCGCAAGCGGGCTGATAGCAGCAATCTCATTCCCTGTGGGAGTACTGATATTCACTTCGTTCATATCTTTCATCAGCACCCACTGGGTTTTTCCGTCGAACCAGATATCCATGGCTTCCATTTCGAGTTTGAACTTGTCGCCTTTTATAAAAGCTTCTCCCGACTGTGGCGCGTAGGCGGTGCCATCTTTATCCGTCATGGTCGATTTGAATGACAGCCTGATGCCGTCGGAAGCTTCGTACGTGGCATATGCTTTGTCCAACAGCGCTTTCGCTTCATTTTGGTTTTGCGAAAAAGTATATCCTGACAGGAGAAAAATAGATAATAGGGATAGAATAGTTTTCATTTTGGCGGTTTTTGGATTTGTTTGATGGATTGGACTGCACAAACAGGTGTTGGTTTATTTTTCCTCAGTCATTTACCTCAACGAGTCCAATAATTTTTCCAATGAATATTCATCGGCGATGAATACTTCGCGGGGTTTGCTGCCCTGCACGGCGCCCACTATTCCTGCGGCCTCCAATTGATCCATCAGCCTTCCGGCGCGGTTATAACCAATGGAGAACTTGCGCTGAATGAGCGAGGTAGACCCTTGCTGATGCACCACAATAAGGCGGGCGGCCTCGTCAAAAAGAGGATCCCTGTCGTTCAGGTCGGCAGCACCGGGTGCGACTTCAATGTCGGATATTACTTCCGGAAGCGCAAAGGCAGCGTCATACCCCCGCTGTTTTCCGATGTATTGGGAAATATCCTCTACTTCGGGAGTATCCACAAAGGCACACTGGATACGGATGAGTGTGCTCCCCTGTGAAAAGAGCATATCACCCCGTCCGATGAGCTGGTTGGCCCCGCTCATGTCGAGGATGGTGCGGGAGTCGATCTGGGAAGTAACCCGGAAGGCCATCCTGGCAGGGAAATTGGCTTTGATGGTCCCGGTAATGATGTTGGTGGTGGGACGCTGCGTGGCGATTACCATATGCATCCCCACGGCACGCGCTTTCTGCGCGATACGGGCGATAGGCATCTCGATCTCTTTTCCGGCCGTCATGATCAGGTCGCCGAACTCATCGATCACCACTACGATATAGGGCATGTACCTGTGTCCCTTTTCCGGGTTCAGCCGGCGTTTGACGAACTTTTCATTATACTCCTTGACGGTGCGGACGTGGGCTCTCATCAGCAACTCATAGCGGTCGTCCATCTCTTTGGTAAGGGAGTTCAGTGTTTGGGTCACTTTGGTCACATCGGTGATGATGGCTTTCTCTTCATCCGGAAGTTTGGCCAGATAGTGCTTTTCAACAGCAGCATAGATGTTGAACTCCACCATCTTGGGGTCGATCAGCACCATTTTCATCTCCGAAGGATGCTTTTTATACAATAAAGAGGTGATGATGGCGTTCAACCCGACGGATTTTCCTTGCCCTGTGGCGCCTGCCACCAGCAGGTGAGGCATTTTGGTAAGGTCGAAGATAAAGACTTCGTTGGTGATAGTCTTTCCCAATGCTACAGGCAGTTCGTAGTTACACTCCTGAAACTTTTTGGAACTGATCACCGATTGCATGGAGACGATCTGCGGGTCTTTATTGGGTACCTCAATCCCGATGGTTCCTTTTCCGGGCATGGGCGCGATGATGCGGATACCCAACGCGGAGAGGCTCAGGGCGATGTCATCTTCCAGATTCCTGATCTTGGAAATACGTACCCCCGCCTGCGGCACGATCTCATAGAGGGTAATGGTCGGACCTACGGTCGCTTTGATAGAGGTTATCTCGATCCCGTAGTTGCGCAGTGTGTGAATGATCTTTTCTTTGTTCTCATTCTGCTCGTCCATATCTACTGCCCTCTCGCCGGTATTGTACACTTTCAGCAGGTTCATGGTGGGAAACCTGAATGAAGAGAGATCTTTCCGCGGATCGTAATCTTCCTGGGGCAACAACTCCGGCAGAGTCGTTTCTTCTTCTTTTTTATTTTCTTCCGGATGGGGGGTGTGGACGGCCTCATCATCTTCCGGAACGATCACTTCAAATTTATCCTCTCTCTCTATCGGAAATGGTTTCTTTGTCACGGAGGGCTTTGGAAACATTGCGACCGGATCCGCGGGATTGTATAGAGTACCGGCCGTCAGGGAGTCCTGTTCATCGGTTTCATGCTTTTCTTCGCCATGCCCTTCTTCCGCGAACGGTCTTACTTTCTTCAGCCATGTGAAGAACCGTTTGATAAGACCCGGTCTTTTCTCTTTTTCAGGTTCATCCGGGTCATCTTCCTCTATGGTGGGGAAAGTTTCGTTTTGCGAGGCAAATGATGAGGTTCCATTGATCAATGTCTCCTGTATCCTGTACATAGAACTCTTCCGGAGGGCTACTACAATGATTGTGATAAACAGTAGGATAAGTAGTACAATGCCCGGCCACCCCACACTGCTTTCCAGTATCCGTTCAATTTGCATACCGTGTGCACCGCCCCATTTTACATGGGTGTCGGGGAAGATCCCATCCAGGATGAAGGCACTGGAGACAGAACCTCCGATGAGTCCGAATGCGGTGATGAAAAGGGCTTTCAGGAATGGGAAATCAGAAACCTTCATCATACGCAGCCCTATATAGATCAGAAAGATGGGGATAAGCGCCGAAAACAGACCGAACCATTCATTGACAAACAACTCAGCAATATAGGCGCCGCCGGCACCTGTCCAGTTTTCCACCTCCGGAGCTTCGGAGCGGATCAGTTCAGTGAAAGTTTTGTTTAATACTTTGCTCTGGTCGGCTGCACCGGTAAAGAAGAAGGAGACAATGGCAAGCAACATGAAGATGCCGATGAAGGCAACGATCACTCCTGTGATGAAATGTACCCGCTCATTCTTCAAAAAGGAGGCGATCCTCTTCTTTTGTCCTTGTTTTGGTTTTTGTCTTGGTCTTTGCCTTTTTTTCTTTCTTCTGGCCATATAGGATATAATATTTCCTGGACTGTTTGTAATAGCTGCAATCAACAGTATAAACGCTTTATAAAACGTTACTGCAAAAGTAATAAAAAAATATCGTATAGCAGAAGGATGTGGCTAAACAAAGTAAATGTCTGAAAATTATATTATTTGGGTATTATGTTGTTCTGTTTCCCTTTATAGTTATAAATGAAGGATAAACCAATATCTTTAGTAATCATTGCATTTATTGACCACTTTGCAACATCCTCTCAGAAGTGGGGAATTGCAATCCGGCCTATTTGATATTATAAAATCTGCCTATTTCTTCTTGCCTGCCAGATAGATACCTCCGATAAGGAGAATGACAGCTCCGCCCAGTTGGATGTAAGCCGTTTGTTTGGAGCCTTTGTCCTCTGCAGTGATGTCTATGCCTAATACTTCCACCGAGTTTGAACTTTTCTGTAATCCGGTTATTCCCAGATATCCTAAAAAAATTGCTCCTCCAATAAGAATGATACCGATAATTGTTTTCATATGATTTTTATTTTGTTATATGCCCATCCTCTTTGTTGTCGGATGAATGATCTATTTCTGTTTTGTTGATGACTTCAATAGGCTTGTCATCTGTTATTTCCACGAGTCTTGTGGAAACAGCGTATCCGTCTGGATAGATCTTTTCGCCTATTTCGTTGGCCCATGCTTTTGTGAATTCGGCCCCGATATAGACAATAATAGATGAATAGTATATCCATGTCAGAAGGATAATGAGAAACGCGGCCGCACCGTATACCGATGTGGTATTCCGTGTTCCGAGATAAATGGATATGGCAAATTGTCCGAGCAGGAAAAGGACAGTGGTTACTATAGCCCCTACCGTTACGTCTTTGAACTTTATTTTAGCATCAGGCAATATTTTGAAAATCAATATGAATAAAGATGATACGACTATGATGTTTATGACCACCCCGATAACCTGGAAAAGAAGGGCCGTTATATCCGGAAAATAATCTATTAATTGTTGCCTCAAACTGTTTATCAGGGTAGAAACGGACAATGTGATCAATAGCAGAAATCCCAGTACCAGAATAATGGAAAAAGATAATACCCTGTTTCTTAAATAGTGCAGCCATCCTTTTTTTGGTTTGGGTTTTATCCCCCAAATGGTATTCAACGAAGTTTGCATTTCCGCAAAAATAGTGGTAGCTCCGAAGATCATTACCCCTAAACTTATGAGTCTTGCCAGGGTAGAACTATCCGATTCCGATGCATTTCTTATGATCGCCTGCACCTGTGTAGTTACTTCGGTGCCCATCAACTCGTTCATTGTCCCGTATAGTTGAGACGTGATATCCTGTTCGAACCATGCGCCGAAAGTAACAATGAAGGTGAGAAAAGGTACCAGGGCGAAGATAGTGGCATAAGCCAAAGAAGCACTCAACTTGGTCACACCGTCATTCGTAAATCCTTTTATAGTCAACAGAAGGATATTGATGATCGATTTGAAAGAAATTCTCCTGCGAATCCGTTCTTTTTCCATACTAACAATAGTAATTGAACTATTTGTATAACAAAATTTTCCCGCTTATTGTTCTTTCTATACGGATGGGGATAGCTTTCTTCCCAAAAATCGAAAGGTCCGCGAATCACTTCGCAGACCTCCCTTGTTAACACAATCTTCATGAAA
>ENA-UOOI01003884-UOOI01003884.1-fermentation-metagenome-genome-assembly--contig:-NODE-3884-length-10547-cov-88.099886_pt1 | contig 10547 bp, 9 predicted proteins | sample MGYA00245779_ERZ724027 | MGnify/ENA primary metagenome ERZ724027 (study PRJEB28704, sample SAMN03018318) | fermentation metagenome | biome: anthropogenic terrestrial biome; feature: soil; material...
TCTCCTCATCATTTTTTGATTAGTATCCCCCGGAAGAAAAGAAACATTCCACTCCAACTTATTTTAGTATAACCTAATTAACCAATCATCCCCCATTTTGCTGCGTTCATATATAAACTCGCTATAGTAGTCTGAATCAAAAACTTTCAGTAAGTCCATAAAATCATTTACTAATTTATAATCCTTTAATGAGTCCCGATTACTCCATATAATTTCTCCTTCATCGGAAGAAGTTAAAGTACCCTCAAAATACCGTTTTATGCTTTATAAAATAATTGTCATATATCATAAATTTTCTATCTGACGCTTGATATCCCATCTTCGTCAGTGCAGCAATTCGTTCCGTATTTTCCGGAACGGCTTTCGTAAGAATTTCTTCCACATCAAACACCTGAAAGAAATTCTGATCAACGATTTCTAATATTTCCGTAAGAATCGGCTGCGTTTCATAGTCGCTTCGCAGATCCATGCGCAGTATACCGCAATGGTTGAATTCATCCTCTGCAATACGATGAAACATTTCAATGGTACCGATCTTTTCCTTTGTATTATTTTCTATCACTGTCCATCGGACAAAATATTTATTCTGATAGGAAAAATCCCAAAACTCTATGGCTTTCTTCATTCGTTCCAGGGTCGTGTAATGAAAATCATCCCCGTGGCAATTATCCGAATTGAAAAATGGAACCGCTTTTTCATCCGAATAGCATTTTAATAGATCCTCTGCATCTTCCATCCGTGTCTGTCTTAAGATAACTAAGCTCTTACGATAAACCGGGCATTCCTCATAAATATCTTTCATAGCCATTTTCTCCTTGTATGATCATTTTTTATGGAAGCATCTACAATCCGTTTCCGAATGGGGATAAAATATATCCCGGATATCGAATTCCCCTTTTCCTCCCATAATTAAAAAGTGTGCCTGCACTCTTGATTAACATTCCGCTATATCATAAGGTTGTCATAAATCGCATTGAATAAAGTGCCTGTCGAATCGGAACTGTGCTCCCAGTACATCATCCCGCCAAGACCTTCTTTTTTTACAAGTTCCGCTTTATGATACATTGCGTCAGCATCATCATAGGTAATAAAGCTTTCCCCGTCAAAAAGCCATGGTTCCTTAGCCGTATCATCCCAGTGCTTAGTAAATTTACTGTTTTTTTCATATTCGTTATGTATTGATGTATAGGAAGGTCCGTATATGTAGGCTCCCGAATAAGGTTTACCGTATCCGTCGCCGCCTCCCGTGACACCGTCATATCGGTGCGAATAGAATGCTGCCCCTATAACAAGATCTTCTATTGGAACTCCCGCTGCCGTATATTTTTCTATCGCCCAGACAATGCTGGTAGGGTCATCGTCCCTCTGCGGCGTATATGTATTACTGTGAAAACCGGTGATAGGGCTTTCCCAGCGGTAGTCATAGCACATCAAGTTAATAAAATCCGCAACGCCAACCAATTCTTTTAGTGCTACATTTTGAATATAGATTTCCGTACACTGTGCCGCATAGGTAAGCCAGCACTTTTTTCCCCTTGCGCTTCCATATTCGTCCAGTAAGTTTCTGAATGTCCTCATTAATACCAGATGCTGCTGCTTTTTGGCAGGATCCCCACTATTGGAACAAGAATATTCCCAATCGCAGTCGATACCGTCCAGATTATATTCCTTTACAATCTTCATGGCAGAAGCCGCTAATTTATCAATGCCCTGCCGCGTCCTTGTGGCTTCCCCAAAGAGGAACTTCTGGCTTTCCTCGCCGCCACCTAAGGATAGTATAATATTCAATCCGGGATTTTGCTCTCGGAGCCTTCTTATATGAACCAGCCCTTCTTCTATTCCGTCAACTGAAATCACATCATTTTTTACAATGCCGAATGCGATATTTAAATGGGTGAGTTTTTTGGCCTGTTCATCCATAACACAATGAAGCATGTTTCCCATACAATAACCTGCAAATATCATGATTTACCTCATTTCTGCGCTGCTTTTGTTGGCTCGTTTACGAGAGCGTGCGCCCCGCCGGGCACATCATAAACAAGTTTGTGGATGCAGCGCATGCGCCCGCTGGGAGCACCACAAACTTGCCACGTAACTGACATCCACGTGGTGAAAGATCTTTCAAATCTTTCACTTATCTGTATTATCCTGATATTCTACCTTTTTATCTGCCTTTGCTGTTTCGCTTGGTCTTCCAAACTTGGAACCGGATTGTCTGATTCCATGCAGCTTACAGAAGCTGCAGTTATCTCTGGTCCGATATATTTGAACCGCAAGCACTTGTTCCGGATAGTAACTGATCCGCTCCTCGAAACGGCTGACAGCATCTATCAACACTTTTTGCCCCTTTTCATGGTGAAATATTCATTATAGCTGTAAAGAAAAGATATCAAATTTTTTAACATCTCTCTCATATTTTACTATAAAACGTCATAAAAGTCAGTAAAATTAATAATTTTAGGTCTACTCAGCAGATACTACATAAAATTAGTAATGAAAGGATGGTCACCAGCATACCTGATGCCTGCATTATGATATGCAAAAGGCACTCACAAAAAAGAGTACCTCTCACTGATATTATTACTGTATATAGTTTTTGTTTATTATTTAATGGGTATCTAGATTTATAAAAATAATCGTAAGTCTACCTAACCTTAAGGCACAATAGTAAGTGGACTTGCACAGATATCTACGCTTAATCATTGTACCTCCTTTCTTTACTTGGTCGAAATAATGGTTGCCAAAAAATCCACATATTCCTCGAATTTATCTTTTCCTATTTGCGTAGCTTCATAATCAGTATGACTCTTCTTATTTACAAACGATTTTCTTGATATTAAGTAACCTTGTTCTTCAAGTTTCGTTAATTGAATACTTAAGTTTCCATCTGTTGATGAAGTTAGTAATTTCAAAGTTTTAAAATCCTTAGGTCCATTGTATAATGCTGCCATTAACGCAACCCGTAATTTAGTCTGAAATGCTTCCGGTATAGAATCAAAATTCATTGCACATTATTCCTCGATCTTTTATTTGTCTGATATATTTCGATACCTAATAGTAAGTATCCAAGTGGCGAATAGCACATATTAATTATTGAGGTTCCGTATGAATACATAAGTAAAACAGATTTTTTAACATCAGATATATCTTGGCTTCCTGTCTGAACAATAACAAACAAAAATCCAAATATGAATAAGACAATGCAAATAATAATAAAATAAACTATAGCTGTAACTTTCATTTTTTTACATTGTAGAAATTGTCCACAGATGAACATACAAATACTTACCCCAGCCACCGAAAAAATATCAGCTATTACATTATCCGTTATATTAGGAAGCAAAATGATTGGTGGCATTACCGTACACACAATAATCGAAAACGCACATATCTCATATAGCCATAAACTCATATCTGTTGAATTTCGCTTTGCTATCCTATGAAACAAAAAAATTATTAATAGTAATGGAAACACTGCGATTATCATCAACAACTGCTCTGCCAGTTTTACATTATATAGTTCAAGAAATGAATTCATATTCAATGTTAATGTTATTAGCAACTTACGCGTAAGGTTTACTATAAGGAGATAACAAGCCACTATAACAAAGAATTTTGTTCCATATCTATATGAAAACTGTGATTTTGTCATTATTGTTTTAATATATGATAGCTCTTTTGAAGCTTCCTCTGATTGTTTCATATCCATCTTTTCTCACCTATTTCAATTTCTATACTTTATATTATAAAGTGCTTTATGCATATTGTCAATACATTAAAATATTAAGTTTGTGTCAATTTATGTTTATTTATGTTTCCACAGTTTTTCCTTAACGGCTAAAGCAATATCAGCTAATATATTTATTCCATGATCCCGCCCGAAACCAAAGCTGCTATTCTTCCTAATACTTTAATATCCGGCCCGCGCAAAGAATATGTACCGTCCGGCGTTTCTGCTGCCATCAGTATTCCTTGCCATGTTACAAACCACATCCACGCACTTGATACAGCTTATTTCCGCAATCCGCATAGAACATCATGCCAGATAGAATACCCATCTCGCCCACTTGGGGAAAGCCGCTCTCTTCGCTGAGAGCAGCAAAAAATTAAATCAAACCTGACATACGTTGCTAAAAAATATGTTTTATAATGATAGTTAGATGTGGTACGATGAAGATATCACGCATGGTTGAGATAATAACCGTGTTATCGAATAAAAAGACCATTACCACATCCAAGCTTGCAGAGTGTTTCAATATGTAACATTTTTATCAAAAACCTGATCACATTTAAAAATGTTTTAAAAAATCCCAACCTTTCTTATTATCCTGTGTCTATATAGGTGAAAGCTTTCAAGGAGAACGAACAAATGACAAGAGAAAATGCCAATAAGATTACAATAGAATATACGAAGCCAATCTACGGTTTTGCACTAAAACGTTGTTCAAGTGTAGAAGACGCAGAGGATTTGACACAGGAAATTTGCCTGAAGCTGTATCGTGTGATGCTTGCCCGCAATGATATTAAAGACGTGCGAAAATTCGTCTGGACAATAGCACACAATGCCCTTGCTAATTATTATCGAGGCAAGCAGCAAGTTGGTATTGGTGTTTGTATCAATGAACTTGCTGAGATTCTACCATCAGATGCCAATGTTTCAGATAGTATCATCAAAAAAGAAATCGAAAGCAGACTTCATAGTGAAATTGCCTATCTTTCCAAACTTCAACGCAAAATCGTCATTGCGTATTATTATGAAAACAAAAAGCAAGACAAGATTGCAAAAGCACTTGGTGTTTCCCTCGGTACAGTCAAATGGCATTTGTTCGAAGCAAAAAAAGATTTAAAGAAAGGATTGGATACCATGAGACAAGCAAGTGAACTAAAATTTAATCCAATAAAATTTGCCCTTTGCGGAACTAACGGTTCTGTTGGCACAAAAGGAAGCAACAGCAACTTTTTTCGAAGCGCACTGTCACAGAATATTGAATATGTAGTCTGGAATAAAGCAAAAAGCGTTAATGAAATTGCCGATGCACTTGGTGTATCTCCCGTTTATGTTGAGAGTGAAACGGAATATCTTGAGGAGTATGGATTCTTGACAAAGCAAGGCAATAAATACCTTTGCAATATTCTGCTTGATGAACCGACAACTGAACTTCACCGTATGCACGATGAAATGTATCAACAGGCAGCAAAATTATTTGCGAATGAACTGTATGATGAATTGTCTGCGAGTCCGTTGCTGAAGGATGAGAATTACATCGTTTGCAACCGAATGATCGATATTGTAAACAGCAGACCGGTATCGGAAATGGATAAAAACTTTATTCTTTGGTCGCTCATTCCGTATATCTCTGCACTTAGCGGTGAGGCGATGATGAATAAAAGTATTTCCTTTGAAGAAGCGTGTACCGTCCGGCCTGATGGCGGCCAAAACATCTGTTATGCTTCTGTGCTTGCGCCCGATGTTAAGCCCCCAATGTATTTCGACAGTATGCTTAGTTGGTGTGGTCCAATGTGGAACTCGAAAGGGGAATTCACACTTTGGCAGATAGATTCCGAATGGTCGGCAAAAAGAGTAGATGACAATTATCAAAATCGTGTCGCACGAGATTTAAATTTATTACAGCACTACTTTGAAAATGACAGACTTTCTGAGGATGAATATGCCTATTTAGCCGAATGCGGCTATATAAAGACATACGGACAATATAACGGCGAACATTTTGCAGCCTCGCAAATTGTATGGATACGCTCGATGGAAGCAAAACGAAAATTGATTGCCATAGGTGACAAAATCAAGGAAACTCACAAGGCAGAGCTTGATGCGCTGAAAGAACCGTTTGTGAAAGCCGTCATGGATGCAACGCCAAAGCAACTCCGAAAAATGCAGGCTTTTGGTATGCAATATATTTTTTATTCTGATGGCTGGTTTATTCTGCACTGCATGAAAGAGCTTGTCAACAACGGCAAGCTGAAGCTTCCAACAGAGGAACAGAAAAAATCACTCTCTACTATTATTGTACCAAACAATTGAGCAAGAAAGGCATCCTGATATTAGTGAAACCTATTAAGTACAATGCGTTAATATGTGTCACAATTTAATAACTCTAAGTCATAGCAAAAGAGAACAGCCATGCCAAGCAATGCTTAAACATGACCGTTTGATAAATCTGACGGGCAGCACATCACCCGTCAGACTAATATAAAATGTCATTACTGATCGTTGTATAAAACAGTTTTTTGATTTTTTCCGGATCTTTGGTCTGCCCCAGGATCCACATTAACTTGCAAACCACCGCTTCCGTGATCATGTCATATGCCTCTAAGATAGGAACCTTGCTTTTTAGATTATAGCCCACCTTATAGACATTCATATCACTGCCTTCGTTGGGAACCTGTGTTGTCATAACGACTGTTTTACCCTTCGCGATCCAATCCTGGATCACCTCCAGATAATGATACTGCGGCATCGACGGTATGCCTCCTACACCATAGCTTTCTATGATTACCGCATCATTTCTTTCCAGCATATAGGAAAGTACATCTGCCTCGGCTCCCGGCGTCAGCTTAAATAGTCCTACCTTCGTATTTAACGTATCATAGAAAACCGGTGCTTCCGCCTTTGCCAGATTTATATACTGGATAATATGTCCGTCCTGAATAACGGCGAGATACGGATAGTTGATACTGGAAAAGGATTGAAAACTCTTTGTACGTGTTTTTCTTGCACGGGTTCCCAGAATTACTTTGCCATTGAATACGATTTGAACACCGCTCGTTCCATCAAAGGTTGCATAAAGGAAACTATCAAATAAATTTATCTTCGAATCACTGCTCTCCTTATTAATGGGTTTTTGTGCGCCCGTTAACAGAATAGGCTTCGCTGAATTTTGTACCATATAGGACAGAGCCGCTGCCGTATAAGCCATCGTATCGGTACCATGGCAGATAACAAAACCGTCATATTTATCATAATTTTCCCGGATGGTATTCACGAGCATAATCCAGTGCTCCGGTGAAATATTTGTACTGTCAATGTTACATATCTGGATTGTATCCACATCACATATCTTAGCGATATCCGGTATATATGTTAAAATCTCATCCAATGTCATCTGTGGATCCAATCCATTTGAAGTAGCCCGGGATGCAATGGTTCCTCCCGTTCCAATCATAAGAATTTTCTTCATTTTCCACCTCATTTCTACACAGCTTCTGAAGTATAACCTTCAAAAATCATTCTTCATATTTTTTATATATTATGCATGATTTAAGCGTCAAATTCAGTTTTCACTCATAGTGATGCCGCTAAGGCATGGCGATTTGACACCCATATTATGCATGAGATAACAGCGGAAACATCAGCTTATTATCACGAAACAAATTTTCTTTCTCCTGTAGTAAAAATAGTGTTGTATCTTCCTCTTCTTGACAGTACTCATGAATCGTAAAACCGAATATCTGCTTTGGAGGAAATCCCAGTAGAACGGTCTTGGTATTTTCCTTAGCCATAAAATCAATTATCTCCTCCAATGAACATTTTCCTTTGCCGAAGATATCATAGCAGATTAATTTTTCACCCGCTTCTTCATATTCCGCAATGACAATGGTTTCACAAGAAGCGATAGAATAGACATTATCCTTCCTGAACTGCGAACAGTAAAACATAAGCAGCCCTTCATTCTCCTCCATAGGCAGCGCAGAGTAAGGATTCGAATACCGATACAGGTTTTGTAAAAGCAATCGGTCTTTGGCTTGTGACATAGCAAGCTTTTTCACTGTGACACGAGCCTTTTGATTCATAGAATTCCCGCTGTTTTGCCCTTCTCTCCTTGGTATGATTTTCTGGCACTGGTATTCCGGCGCTCTTTCAAATCCAAACTTCGGGTAGAATTCCAGTACGCTATTGTTAGCAAATAGATAGAGGGAATCGCATCGGTCTTTCCAGTCTGCCAGGATTTTCTCCATCAGAAAACGGCTTAGACCTCTGCCCCGATAATTTTCATCTGTCATAACCGTTCCCAACTGAATATAGCGTTTGGGCTGATCCTGCCATCTTGTGCTCATTATATTTACTGAGATATTAGCGACTACCGTATCTTCCTCCATAAGTACATATGGTATATAGTTATTCCCCCAATAACCGTTCTCATACCAAGGTTCAAAATCCAATCCGTAAACCTTACGCGCCAATTGATAAAAGCTTCTTCTTATCTGCTCATTTTCCTTCACTTCTCTGGTGAAAATATAATTTCTGCCATGAATATTATATTCCTTTCTCTTGCCTTCTTCCATTCAATCAACCTGTCCTATTCTCATATTATTATTGAACTTTTGTAATTACCTATTTTATGTTATTATAGGCAATAACATAGAAAAATCAAAGAAGATAGCATAAGGATTCTCCTTGTTACTGCAAAGCGAAGCTGTCCTTACACTATCTTCCATTCCCATTTCTCTCCGGTAAAATAATGATCCGATGAATTCTCTAGTAGAATGAATCCATTTCTCCGTCCGGTTTTTCATCATCCCTATCCGGATTCAAAGCGGATATTCCACTCGCCTGCAGGCAAGTTTATCCGCTTACACTACTTGCGCATAACCTCATTGCCACTACATGGCATTTTGGCAGGAGCTTGAACTCCTGCTAAAACAGGTAAGTCCTCTTCCCTGATGAGGTTAATTTGTATAATTATCAAAATATCCTTGTACTAAAACAATTGGAGTTCCCTTGTCACCACTGCCGGATGTCAGATCACAGAGCGAACCGATCAGATCCGTTAGACGCCGAGGGGTCGTCCCCTGGGAAGCCATCTGGCCAACCAGATCCTTATCTTTATGACGGATAAATTCAGTGATTGCTTTCTTTAGCTCCTCCCCTTCCAAATCAGGGAATTCATTGTCTGCAAGATATTTTAGCTTGACCTCATTGGGTTGTCCTTCCAGCCCATCGGTGTAAGCGGGAGACACAACCGGGTCAGCCAGCTCCCAGATCTTTCCTACCGGATCTTTGAAAGCGCCATCGCCGTAAATCATAACCTCGATCTTTTTCCCGGCTCGGGTAAGCAGCCCCTTTTGGATATTCTCAACAACCGATTTGCAGTTTCTTGGAAATAGTTTAACCGACTCTTCGGTTGCTTTATTACTTCCTAAAAGACCATACTCCTTATTATAACCGCTGCCATTTATAGAAGCCGTAAGAATATCATCCAGACCAAATAATTTCTCTGCTCCTGCTGCTTTCAGCAGACGTTTGGAACGGTTCCGGCTATGAATATCGCAGCATAGTACACTCTTCGTATAATCCAGAATGGCACGGCAATCATTTGCAAACACTACCTGTACCTCACATCCGGCATTCTTAATCAGTTCCTTATAGTATTCGATATAATCTACTCCGGTAAACTGATGCGTACCGTATCCGAATAGCTCGCGGTATCGTTCTTCGCTTAGCACATCTTTCCATGGGTTGATTCCCTTTTCATCCAGCAAATCCAGATCAAGCAGGTGGTTGCCAACCTCATCGGACGGATAGCTCAGCATTAATACAATTTTCTTCGCTCCCTGGGCAATTCCCTTCAGGCATATCGAAAAACGGTTTCTGCTGAGGATCGGGAATATGACACCGATGGTATCCTCACCGAATTTTGAACGGACATCCTCGGCAATTTGCTCAACCGTAGCATAATTTCCCTGTGCACGAGCCACTACCGCCTCTGTCACAGCAACCACATCTCTATCATGAAGCGCAAAGCCCTCGCTTTTTGCTGCATTTATAACGCTATCCACTACTATTTCTGCAATATCATCACCCTCGCGAATAATCGGAGCGCGAACTCCCCTTGATACAGTACCAATCAATCGTTCCATCGTCGTAATCTCCTTTGATCAATTTTTCAGACTGTTACTCTCTTTCATTTCTATTATAGCGGTAAAGTCATCCATTGTAAAACTAATACTTTTTATGCCATCCATAAGCTATACTTATGTCTTAAAAGAACCACTTCGTCGGCATGTAGAATAAATACGGGGATGTGAATACCGCCAGGGAGAGTGCCAATTTTTTCTTGATGCTTTCTTCTAAGTCAATTTTCCGGAAACTGACCTTAAGATTAAACAGGTAAATAAAGAAAGCCGTAACCAATACGGAGAGTGTAACCCAGATAACCGCATAAATACTGTCAAAGGGGTTATAGGATACTGCATTTGCCAGATTCTTATACCACCAGTCACTAAGCTCTGTATTCGAATCAAAATGTATCAGGTTTGGAATAAACATAAGGATCGTTCCGATGAAATCCGCCAGAAACCCGAAACCCCAAACTTTAAGAATCGTCTTTTTATAAATGTTTCTAACATCCTCCGCCTTTACAAACTTTAAGGTAAGGTAAACTGCCAAGGAGTCGATCAAAAAATTCGTCGGCAGAACAATCAGCCATGTCATCGGAATAATCCAAAGCAGCCAGATCGGAAATATAATATTGTATAGTTTAATATGTGTCTTCTTATTTATTGTAATCCCTCCTAAATTTACTTTTATG
>ENA-UOOI01003885-UOOI01003885.1-fermentation-metagenome-genome-assembly--contig:-NODE-3885-length-10547-cov-3.715498_pt1 | contig 10547 bp, 10 predicted proteins | sample MGYA00245779_ERZ724027 | MGnify/ENA primary metagenome ERZ724027 (study PRJEB28704, sample SAMN03018318) | fermentation metagenome | biome: anthropogenic terrestrial biome; feature: soil; material...
TCCGTTTTCTCGGATTCCGCGGCTTTTTTATGATTTTTTCTTTTTTTACCCGCCCCGTGGGAACGCTTCGGTTTTGTGCTCGGGCCTGCAGGCCTATACTTTTTAAAATCACCCCAGTGGGGGTGAATGGCTTTGCACTCAGGCCGCGCGGCCCGAGCGCAAGCCCCCTCGTCCCTCCGGGGCAAATTCAGAAAAGATCGACTTTCATTGCGGTTTTTCAGCGGTGCAGGCTCGGCGTGCGGAAAAGCGCACCCGCGCAGTTCCGGCCCGCCCGATAAAAAGGGCGGGAGATGCCTCACACTCTCCCGCCAAGATCAGCTATTTTATTTTCTCCGCGCCAGACGGCGGGGCCTGGCCGCGGGCACAGCCCGCCGCCGCTCAGGACAGCTCGAACTGACCGGTGTAGAGCTGGTAGTAGCGGCCCTTCTGCGCGACCAGCTCGTCGTGGCTGCCGCGCTCCAAAATCTCGCCGCCCTCGAGCACGAGGATGGCTTTCGCGTTCCGCACCGTGGAGAGCCGGTGCGCGATGACAAACACCGTGCGGCCCTCCATCAGGCGGTCCATGCCCAGTTCGATCTGGCGCTCGGTGCGCGTGTCGACCGAGCTGGTCGCCTCGTCGAGGATGAGGACCGGCGGATCGGCGGCCGCCGCGCGCGCGATGGCGAGAAGCTGCCGCTGCCCCTGGCTGAGGTTGCCGCCGTCGCCGGTCAGCACGGTGTCGTAGCCGTCGGGCAGGCGGCGGATGAACGAATCCGCGCCCGCGAGCTTCGCCGCGGCGACGATGCGCTCGAAGCCGATGTCGTCGCCGGAAAAGCCGATGTTCTCCGCGATGGTGCCGGTGAACAGGTGCGTATCCTGCAGCACCACGCCGAGCGAGCGGCGCAGGTCGTCCTTTCTGATCTCGCGCACGTCGATGCCGTCGTAGGTGATGGTGCCGCTGGTCACGTCGTAGAACCGGTTGATCAGGCTCGCGATGGTCGTCTTGCCCGCGCCCGTCGAGCCGACGAACGCGATCTTCTGTCCCGGCTTCGCGTACAGGTTGATGCCCTTTAAAACCGGGTGCCCCGGCACGTACCCGAACACCACGTCGTGAAACCGCACGTCGCCCCGCAGGGGGATCAACTGGGTGCCGGCTGTGCCGGCGCGCCACGCCCACCGCTCGGTCCTGCGGTCCGTCTCGCGCAGCGAGCCGTCCGGCAGGGTTTCCGCGCGCGTCAGCGTCACGGTGCCGAAATCGTCCTCCTCCGGCGTGGAGAGGACTTCTTCGATGCGCTCCGCGCCGGAAAGGGAAGCCAGAATGAAGTTGAGCTGCTGGGAAAACTGGTTGATCGGCATCGCCACCTGGCGCACGTAGACCAGGTAGGAGGCGAGCGTGCCGAGGCCGATCTCGCCCGAGATGGCGAAGAACGCGCCGACGCAGGCCGAGACCGCATACCCGAAGTACGACAGGCTCACGACCACGGGGATCAGCAGGTTCGAGAACGTGACGGCGCCCGTCGCGGCTTCCCGCAGGCGGCCGTTGCGCGCGGCGAACTCCGCGAAATTCCGCTCCTCGTGGTTGAAGACCTGCACGACTTTCTGCCCGGCGACCGTCTCCTCCACAAAGCCGTCGAGGCTGCCGAGGAACTGCTGCTGCCGGTCGTAATACGCCTTGCTGCGCCTGCCGCTGTACCGAAGAAACAGAAACATGCAGAAGAAAGTGAACAGTACGATGACGGAGAGCCGGAAGTTCAGCGCGATCAGCACGGCGAACGTGCCGACGGTCACGACGAAACTCTGCACCACCATGGCGAAGCTGTTGTTCAGCGCGTCGGAGATGGTGTCGATGTCGTTGGTGAAGCGGCTCATCAGTTCGCCGTGCGTCTGCGCGTCGAAGAAGCTCACCGGCAGCTTCTGCACCTTGCGGAACAGGTCGTTGCGGATCTCCTCCACGATCTTCTGCGCCAGCACGACCATGATCTGTGTGTAGCCGTACGTGGCCGCCGCGCCGAGGAGGTACATGGCCGCCATGAACAGCACCATGCGCACCAGCCCCGGGATGTTGCCCGGCAGGATATAGTCGTCGATGACCGGCTTGATCAGATACGTGCCGTACACGGAGGCCAGCGCGCTGACCACGGAGAGGATGCACACGAGCGAAAGCGAAACGGCGTGCTTTTTCATGTAGCGCCACAGCAGGCCGAACGCCCTGCGCAGGTCCTTCGGCCTCGCGCGCGAAAGAGTCTTCGGCATTACGCGGTCTCCCCCTTCTGCTGGAACTGCCAGATCTCCCGGTAGACCCGGTTCTCGGCGAGGAGCTGGTCGTGGTTCCCCACGGCGGTGACTCTGCCGTCGTCGAGCAGGATGATCTGGTCGGCGTCCTCCACCGAGCCGAGGCGCTGGGTGATGATGATGCGCGTGGTATCGGGCAGCTCCTCGGCCAGGCGCTCGCGGATCGTCCGTTCCGTCGCCGTGTCGACGGCGCTGGTCGAGTCGTCCAGGATCAGGATCTTCGGGCGCTTGAGCAGCGCGCGGGCGATGCAGAGGCGCTGCTTCTGCCCGCCGGAGACATTCACGCCGCCCTGGCCGAGCACGGTGTCGTATCCCTCCGGCAGGCGGCCGAGGAATTCGTCCGCGCAGGCGATGCGGCAGGCCCAGTCGAGGTCCTTCTGGGAGGCGTTCTCGTTGCCCCACCGAAGGTTCTCGCGCACGGTGCCGGAAAAGAGCGTGTTGTTCTGCAGCACCATGCCCACGCTGTCGCGCAGATGCCGCAGGCTGTATGCCCGCACATCGCGGCCGTCCACCAGAACGCGCCCGGCGCTCACGTCGTACAGGCGGGGGATGAGCTGCACGAGGGACGTTTTGGCTGCGCCCGTGCCGCCCAGCACGCCGACCATCTGCCCCGCGGCAATGTGCAGGCTGACGCCGGAAAGCACGTCCTCCTTCGCTTTCTCGCTGTATTTGAACGAGACGCCGTCGAACCCGACCTCCCCGCTGCGGATCGTGAGCGACGGGTCGCCGCCGTCGGCGATGGCGGGCTTCTCGTCGAGCACCTCGAAGATCCTGCCGATGGAGGTCATCGACCGGCTGAGCATCAGGAACACGTTCGAGATCATCATCAGCGAATTGAGGATCTGCAGCACGTAGCTCAGAAAGGCGGTGAGCTGGCCGATCTGCATGGTGCCCTCGTGGATGAAGTTGCCGCCGAACCAGAGGATGCAGAGGATCGTCGCGTACATGACGAGCTGGAAATACGGCATGTTCAGCATGGCGGTGTGGAACGCCTTTTCCGAAGCGGCGCGGTATCCGCCGTTGCCCTCGGCGAACAGGGCCGACTGGCTCTCGCCCCGCACGTAGGATTTCACCGTGCGGATAGCCGTAAGGTTCTCCTGCACGATGGAGTTGACGCGGTCGAGCATCTTCTGCATCTTTGCGTAGGCCGAGCCGAGGGTCCGCATGATGAAATACAGGCCCGCGGCGAGCACCGGCATGGCGACAAGGAACACGACGGAGAGCTTCGGGCTCAGGATGACGGACATCACGAGGCCCGCCAGCATCATCACGGGGCCGCGCACCATGGGCCGCAGACCGTTGCAGACGGAGTTCTGCAGGATGGTGATGTCGCTCGTCAGGCGCGTGACGAGCGAGGGCGTGCTGAAGCGGTCGAGGTTGGAGAAGGAGTACCCCTGCACCTTCCGGTATTCCTCCCGGCGCAGCTCGGCCCCGAAGCCAGCCCCCGCCCGCGCGCCGAGGCGGGCATACGCGGCGCCGAGAGCCAGGGCGAGCAGGCCACAGGCGATCATCAGCGCGCTGCGCCGCAGGATGTAGCCCCGGTCCTTCTGCACGACGCCGACGTCGATGATATCCGCCATGATGAGCGGGATGACGAGCTCGAACACGCTCTCCGCCACGACGCAGGCGACGCTCCCCGCGAACTCTTTCCGGTAGGGCCTGAAAAATTTCAAAAGTCGTTTGACCACGGTCTTCCCCCCATTTTAGAGATTAGATGGTTTGAGGTTGGATGTTGGAAAAGTCGGGACATTGGCTTTCCCCATCACTCCAAAATTTTTCCAGTCAGATTCTGGTACGCCCGGCAGAGCAGATCGACCACCTGCCGCCGTTCCGCCTCCGTGAAGTCGCGCAGCGCCTTTTCCTCCAGCGTGCCGCAGAGCTCTTCCCACCGGGCGAGGGCGGCGCGCCCCTCCGGCGTGATGCGGATCGCCTCCGCCCGGCGGCGCTCCGCGGGATCGGAGCGCGCCGCGAGGCCGTTCTGCTCCATGTTGGTCAGCAGGCGCGAGACCGTCGCCGGCTCGATGTCGAGCGCCTGCGCGATTTCCTTCTGCATGCAGGTGCCGCGGGCCGCCAGGTACCGCAGCACCTTCGGCTGCCCCGGCGAAAGACCCATCCGCGCCATGCCCGGCCGCAGGGTGTTCTGCTGCGCGTGGAACGCCTTGTAGAGCGCATGATGAAGCGTGACAGACATTTTTTTCACCTCAATAGTTGCCAAGCTAATAATTAGCAAGCTAATCTTTAACACGATCGTAACACTTCCCCCGGCGGCTGTCAAGGGCGAAGATTAAAAAAAGAAAGCCGGTCCGGAATCTTGGGGACGCAGGTATATTCTTCTTCCGACGGTTTACAATAATGCGCGGGGTGAAAACGGTGAAAAAAAGAAGGATCTGGGGGATCGCAGCGGTCGTGGTGGTGGTTCTGGCCCTGTGCGGAACGGCGGTCTACGCCTTCGCGCAGGCGAGGCAGTACAAGCGCGACGTGCAGTACGGCTACAAGCGGTCGCTGAACGACCTGAGCGACTGCATCGGCAACATCGAGACCACACTGGACAAAGCCGTCTATGCGAACACCGCGACCGAGCAGAATGGCCTCGCCGCCAAACTGATGCGGGAATCCAGCATGGCGAAGGCGTCTTTGTCCGCTCTGCCCGTGGGCGACAATTCCCTCGACAACGTGAGCCGCTTCATCACGCAGGTGGGCGATTTTTCCATGGCGCTCTCCCGGCGGATCTCGGCGGGCGGGAAGATCACGGACGACCAGTACAAGACCATCAAGAGCCTCGAGAGCTACTCGCAGAAGCTCTCGAAAGACATGACGGACGTGCAGCCGGAATTTACGGCCACGGCCTTCCGCGACGAGATGGCCACGACAGCCAAGGACTTCAGCGATTATCCGTCGCTGATCTACGACGGGCCGTTCTCAGACAGCGTGATGCAGCAGAAACCGGAGCTGACGAAGGGCAAGCCGGCGATCCCGCAGGGGAACGCCCGGAACATCGCCGCGGATTTTCTGCACGTCACGCAGGACAAGCTGACGCATGAGCAGGACACGGCGGGCAACCTGCCGACCTACAACTTCTCCGCAAACAGCGGGGCCATCCGCATCAGCGTGACGAAGGCGGGGGGATACATTTCCAGCCTTTCCAACAGCCGCGACATCGGCGAGGGGGCGCTCGGTTACAAGGACGCTTCGAAAAAAGCGGAGGCGTTCCTGGACACCCGCGGGATCAAGAATATGAAGGAAAGCTATTACGTCATCACCGACGGGATATGCCTGATCAACTTCGCCTATCTGCAGGGCGACGTGACCTGTTACCCGGACCTCGTGAAAGTCGGCGTCGCGCTCGACAACGGGGAGATCGTCCGCTTCGAGTCCGCCGGGTATATCATGAACCACAAAGACCGCAAGCTGACGGCGGGGATCTCCCGCGAGAAGGCGCAGCTCAGCGTCAGCCCGAAGCTGACGGTGCTGCAGAGCAAAAAAGCCCTGATCCCCACGCCCGGCCTGGGCGAGGCGCTCACGTACGAATTCCTGTGCACCGGCACGGGCAAGGACCGCGTTCTGGTCTATATCAACGCGCAGACCGGGTACGAGGAGGACATTCTGATCCTCCAGCAGAGCGACAACGGGGTGCTGACGAAGTAGGCGGCTTGTCGCCGCGGCGGCCGGACCCCGCCGTTCAGATTTGCAAAATAGCTCGGGAAGGGCGTACCCAGTGTGAAGGATATGCCCTTTTTTTCACCGCCCGTGCCGGGTCTCCGGAACCTTTCGGCCAAAAGTCCAGGATTTTTGAGGTACAGGGCAACGGCGAAGATCCAGCCCTGGATCCAGCCGGGACCGCCGGAAATCAAAACCGGCAGTGCGGCGATGAAGAACTGGGCCGCCAGAGAAACGACCAGTTTCAGGAAAGATACCTTTTTCATGCGCCCCGCCTTTCCGGTCGATTTTAAAGGACCTTTTGCCGGTACAGTTTCATGAGTTCGGCGGCGCAGTCCGCCTCGGCAAATAATAAATGTTGTAGTATTTATAATTGCTAGCACCAGTTTATTCTTCTACTACATTTAACCTCTTCAGTACAACGGGCAGCCAGGAGAACAGTCAAAAGACCTTTTGAACCATCTGCATACCGCATAACCGGCAAAACGGGGCAAAGAGGGATTATCCGTGCGGATTCTTTGGTTTGGAAACAGGGATATACGGAGTGGCGTCCTCTTTCCAAATCGGGAATAATCAATGAAACCGTCGCGGTGCCGCCGCCCGTTTCCGGCAGCGCCGTTGATAACACCGCCGTATGGTGGCTTGCCTTTATGCCGATTTTAGGCTCTATCATCGAATATATTGTCGCCGTCTCAATCGGCGTAGGAAGTCAATCGCTCTGGGTTATCACATTTGGATTAAATGTATGGGCTTTCCTATATAGATGAAAAAAAGCTCAAGGCATCCGGCTACGATACGAAATCATTGGGCTCTATCTGGATTATCCCGGTATATCTGTTTAAAAGAGCGAAAATGCTTGGGCAAAGCTACGGATACTTTATCGTTTAGTGCGTCACTTTCGGCATTCTTCTGTTTTCCTGACGGAACCGCGAAAATATCTTTTTGTAAACCGTTAAAGCAAACTTTTGGGAGCATCTGGTACAGGGTGAACGAGTATTTTTCCCGTATTCAACCTATTGTGGTAAATCATTTGGACATTCTTTATCTTTACATAGATATAGAAAAGAATGATCTTTTGCAAATGGGGGTATTCAGATGAAAAATCCAGAAAAAGAATCTTACCGTCCTACATCGTCCAATGAGGAAAAGCCGGATAATTTAACCGCTCCGATTGGCCCGGTCACGATTGAATCCAAAATCGACAATCCGATTATCACGTGGTTGGACAACAAGTTGAACGGCAAAAAAGAATAGCGAAAGAATTCGCAACAAAAAGGCACAGCCACAGAGGAGATTCCTCCACGGCTGCGCCTCTTTTTCCTATTTTAGCGCCTGAAATTAAAATAGACGGTACAAGATGGGCCACGAAAGCATTTCCTTTCGTGGCCTCGCTGGTGCGGGTGTCCTTACGGTATTCACTTCGGCGCGAGCGTGAAAGCCCCAAAAAAAATAAGCCCCGCGCGCGAAATGCGTGTCGAGGCTCTCGACTGGTGCGGGTGATTCATCCACTGAATGAATCCTCAATCGGGTAAAATAGCGTGATGAAAAGAACGAATCCACAAAAAACGAAGGGCACGCATTAAGCTATTTTTCTAAATTAGATGTATTTCTCTCGCCGCGCACTTCGTCATATATGTTTATTAAAATATTCCTGCGTGACCTGTAATTGCTTTTTCAGGATCGTTTGCCACATGGCATTATGAATCTCGCCGCTGCCTTTGGATACTTTCGTCTGCCGGACATTGCCGCCGGTATCTCGTTTGCGATAGTAAAAATGGTCGGTTTGCTTGTAACACTCCCATCCGTCGCGCTCGCAGAACCGTTTCAATTCTTTCCATTTTGGCATATTGTAACAAGCTCTCCGATCTTTTCAGCGTCTCCCAAAATAAGAGCCTTAAATACATATGGAATATGCGCCTTGCGGTTCGGAGCCGTGCTCCAATAATGGAAATCCTGATAGAATTCCTCGGAATATTCGAGAATCGACTTTGCCAGTTTCTGTTTCGCTTCGTTTTCCGTCTCTCCATTTTCGACCAAGTCCAGTTCATTCAAGGATAAAGTCACCGACCCATCCTCTTCTACTGCTTTTTGAGCGGTAAAATGATAGGCGTCCAGCAGCGATTGCATAAAGTCAAGGTCAGAGAGCATCAGATAGTCTCTGGTACGTTTCATGAACAGAGGCTTCTCGCGGACTACTTTGTCTACGACCTCGCTCCAGTCTTTGCGGACATCCGTTGCGTTCAGCGTCAGCATATCATCCATCTCCTTCTCACCTCTATTTTAATCAATAGCGTACATTATGTCAATAGTGTACGCTATTATTATATTCCGAGCTTCGGAGAATATGCTCCCTTTAATTTAAAATTAAAAGCGATTTGAGCCTATTATTCCAATATATATTATAAACTCGAAGTATAAAAGCTAAAAAAAGGAGGGTAACACATGAGAGCATCAGGAAAGACTTTCCCTATCTTTTTGTTCGATGAAGATGAAATCCGCAAGGAAGAAGACGAACATCAGGATGAAAACGAAAGCGAGGAAGAAGAAAAAGAACGACTCAACGGTTTTCGCGATGGTCAAAAACCGCACCAATAAAAGGGGGGCAATCACTTTGCAATGGTTTCTCGTTGGCTTTACGGTCACTCTTACGATACTCGTTGTAGTAAACAGAGAATTTGATCGAAAAAGGAGTTAAAAATGATGTTCTTTGCTTTCTGTACGGAAATATCGACCGCTATGGAATACTTTATCGCCGGAAGCAGCGCGGCGGTCAGCCTCTATTGCGGGGTGAAACTGCCAAAGAGGAAACGGTCGGCCCGGATGGTAAAGATACAAGGTATCGGCGACGTCAATCATTCGGATATTCCGGAATGTATAAAACAATATCTCATAAAATACATCCAGTCGATTTTACACGATAGGCACTAATTGTTCCTTTGTACCTTGAAAACTGAATACTACTGCATCCTATGGTTCTCTATCCCGAAAGGAAAACGGAAAAACGGGGTTCCATCGAAATCCCATTACCGGGCATGGAAATCCACTTCCCGTTTTTTCCACACAGACCGGATATCCTCCGGAATTCTACGGGGGCAATCTGAGAAAGGAGCTGTATAAATCAATGACCGATACGGATGTAGAGCAAGCCGTTAACGAAGCCATTACGCAGTTTTCGCCCGTTTTCATAGACGACGATTCCTACCATGAACTTCTGGAACACTGCAAGCCCCATCCCTTCCTGGTAACGGAAGATGGTATATGCGCTTTGGTCAAAAAAAGCGCTGGAAAGAAGGCCGAGACCGAATGCAGAATCCAGCCAATTTCTTCCTACGTGCGGGTGAAACAAAAACTATATAACTGCGATACCAGCGAAATGTTTCTATTATTAGAAATCGATAATGGGACTAATAAAGTTCAAAGAAGATTTCCGAGAACAATTCTTTCCAAAATAGAAATAAAAGCGTTACTGAACTATGGCGTAAAATATTTGGAAAATTACGCTGACATGCTAATACGTTACCTATTGGTCTCGGAGAATTCCGCCGAAACGGTATACGTTTATGATTCCATCGGTTGGGGGAAACTAGACGGCACTACTATTTTCAAGTACGACCACATCATTTCCCAATCTGGTTCTACCGACAGTCTCAAAAGTTCATATAATGGAAGATTGACGTTAAAGCCCCATGGCGATTTAGAGAAATGGCTGGCCATGATAAGGTCTGATGTAATTGGGAACGTCCCCTTAACGGTATGTACTCTGCTGGCCTTTGCATCACCGATTCTCTCCTACATTACTGGAAAGTTTGACCTCGGCTCTCTTGTCTTCTCACTTTCCAACGGGAGCAGTACGGGGAAGAGCAGTACCGCCGTGCTTGCAACGAGTGTCTTTTCAAACCCAAAGTTGAACCACGGAACGATGAGGAGTTTCAATTCCACCGCCAATTTTCTTATGACCTTCCTTTCGCAGACTTCCGGACTCCCAGTGGCCTTAGATGAGGGTTCGGCATTCTCAGGTGATGTGGATAAACTCCTATACCTGTTAGCCACAGGCGTAGAACGCGGAAGGCTCGATGGGAATTCTGAAATGAAACCGGAAAAAACGTGGGAGTCTATCATCCTGACAACATCGGAGTTCGACCTGCTGAATGAGTCATCAAACGACGGCCTGAAAGTTCGATGCTTTGTCATCCATGACCAGCTAACAAAAAGCGCCCAAAGCGCTGACCATATTAAAGAAACCGCCCTCACAAACTATGGCGTTGCGGGTCAGGCGTATATACAATGGTTGGTTGACCATAAGACCGATCGAATAAAAAATGATTACATAAAGGCAAAAAGTGAGCTAATCTCCGAAGCCCAGAGCGCGAGAAAAACGTCTCCCTTTACCGAACGTATTCTGTCTAAACTAGCGGTCGTTCTCGTTGCTGCGCGTTATGTACGTAAATGCTTCGGCCTAAAAATCAATATCCCAGGGATTAAGGAATATTTGCTGAACATGGAACGTCAAGTGCCACTCAAAACAGACTGGGTAAAAAACGGCTTAGACCTCATCCTGCAGGAGATAAGTAGGAACTCGTTGAAATTCCTCACACCGGACAGGCTGTCGGGTCAAAACA
>ENA-UOOI01003886-UOOI01003886.1-fermentation-metagenome-genome-assembly--contig:-NODE-3886-length-10545-cov-2.546711_pt1 | contig 10545 bp, 13 predicted proteins | sample MGYA00245779_ERZ724027 | MGnify/ENA primary metagenome ERZ724027 (study PRJEB28704, sample SAMN03018318) | fermentation metagenome | biome: anthropogenic terrestrial biome; feature: soil; material...
CGTTTTCTGCGCAATACTACGAGTGACAGTCGTAACCGCCAGAATGCCGCCCGACTACTAAGTTTCTTTGACGGTGTGGAATATTCCACAAGCTATGATTCGGACTTCTCAAAGAGCCTTGTCGACCGCAGTATGAGCCACCACTACGACAAGGCTCTTTCGTGGTGCCGTGTTTTCTTGCGAGGTAATAGTTTCTCCGCTTTTGCCGGTAGCGAGGTTGCGCTTGCTCTTCTTTTTCCGATGGAAAAGGTGTTCGAGAGCTTTGTTGCTGCAAAGTTCCGCAAACACATTGGTAGCGGTGTTATCTTGCGAACGCAGGATGCCAAATACAGTTTATTTGACAGTCCGGCCCGTGCCTTTTCCCTTCGTCCTGACCTTGTGTTGGAATTTGGTGGGCGCATAGTCGTTCTGGATACCAAATGGAAGCTGCTCTCGGACAAGGCCCGCAACAACGGTATTTCACAATCCGATATGTATCAGATGTACGCTTACAGTAAAAAATATGAAGCAGACAGCATTGTCTTGCTATATCCCTATTCCGATGCAATAAGCAAAACCGATATCAGATATGCCTCTAATGACAATGTAAAGGTCGATGTTGCCTTCGTTGACCTTAAGAATGCAGATGGCAGTATTTCCAAGCTATTAGCGGAGGTATGCTAATGCCATTCACCATCGTCCGTCAGGACATTACAAAAAGGAAAGTCGATGCTATCGTTAATCAGCGATTTGTAGCGCTGGGTGGGGAAGGCTATGACAAAGATGGCTCCGCTGTTACACAGCCGCATGCAGAATAGTTGGGATGAATAAATAGAACCGTCCCCAAAGTTCAGGGATGAATAAATAGAACCGTCCCCAAAGCTCACGAGTGGGTCGATAAGCGGCTTGGAAGCCGATACGATTGGCGGCCACAATTCGATGCTTGAAAAGCAGAAGAAGGTGCTCATGTTGGAAAGAGCGATATATTTAATCACTGGCGTTATGGCGTCAGGAAAATCAACAATTGCGGAACTACTCGCCTCAAAAATGAAAAAGGGCGTGCATCTGCGCGGTGATGTGTTTCGCCGAATGATTGTATCTGGACGTGCTGAGATGTCCGCACAGCCGTCCAATGAGGCTATCCGACAGTTGCATCTGCGCTATCGCCTGGCCGCAGATTCGGCAAAAACCTATTATGACAACGGATTTTCCGTTGTTTTGCAGGACAACTACTACGGAGAAGAAATATTCGGCATATTGGATATGTTGAAGGACTATCCTGTCCATGTAATAGTACTCTGCCCGAATGTGGAGGCAGTAAAAAAGCGTGAAAAGATGCGGGGAAAGGTCGGTTATACCGGCTTTACGGTAGAGGCTCTGTATGCGGACTTTATGAAGGAGACCCCAAAAATCGGCTTTTGGCTGGATACTTCGGAACAGTCTCCGGAGCAATCAGTTGAGGACATTTTTCTGCACTTTGGAAAGTAACTTGATGATGAACACCGAAAAGATGCAATAACCGATCCCGGCGACTGGGGGCCATAGATCAACGGCGGAAGAAGGCTGAAACTTGATGGTATTGGTGTAGATATTTTTTTCAGGGATACCCGAAAAGTCATTGCCGTGATTGATGATTGCATTGGTGGAAAGATCTCGGTTGACTATCAATGCGGTCATCCGTTGGGTGTGTTGTAAAGCGGCGGGGAGGCCGGAAATAACGCTCGGAGCGATTATCAGAGTATGCGCATTAATAGCCAAACGATAAGAATAGATACACTTCATAACGTGAGGAGAAGCTTTATACGGATTTTGGGGACGACTCTATCTGCATATCTTGAATCGGCCGACAGTTTGCGGCTAACCTAACGCAGCAAGTTCCATAGCTGATTGGCGTGGTACAGAACGTCAATAACCGTCGCGTCAATGTTGCCTTGGGTAATCAGACCATAACCCCTCTGTGTCAAGATAGGAGAAGGTGCAAAAAAAGTCTCAGAGATTCTGGGGATAAGTCCCAGGTAGCACGAGAGAGGCTAGATCAGCTTGTTAACGCTGCCGAGGAGCTAGCGCCCACAGTAGGCGTGGTTGCTGCCTGCAAAGCAATTGGTGTAAGCCGCGCCACACTGTATCGACGCCGTAAACCGGCAACCAGGAATAAGCTGCGTAAGAAACCGGATCGGGCGCTGAGCGAGGAGGAAAGGCAGGCCGTTCTAGCGACGCTGCACTGCCCTCGGTTTGCAGATAAAGCCCCTGCTGAGATTTACGCCACCTTGCTAGACGAAGGTTCCCATCTTTGCTCAATCAGCACCATGTACCGCCTGTTAAGAGCCTTGCGGCATACGGTGAGAAGGGTCTGGATCTGCTAGAAGCGAGTCTGCGGAGCAGTAATGTTTCTGCCACCCTTAAAAGTCCAGAAGCTGACGTTATTGCCTGTCCAAGGATTGCCATATATGATGACCTTAAGGTTCTTGTAACCACTTACAGTGAAAGATATAGGCCCTATGGTGATGTCTCATTGGAAGGAGGTAGCGTATGGTGATTTTGCTTTTTGGTATATCTAACGTAGGCAAGACTTTAACGGGGGAGAAACTTGCTGGAAGACTGGGATACTCCTTTCGTGATTTGGATGAGGAAATAAAAAGGAGACTAAACACAACCTTGGAAGGTTTTATGCGCAGCTATCAATATACTTACGAAAGATGTAAGATCAAGGGCAGAATCTTAAGTGATTCAGTAGGTGAGTGCAACGACGATATTGTAATCGCGGTAAGCCCCATTTACTATGCTAGAAATTTCAACCCGCTTTTAGATTTGGAACAAGTGATTGCAATCGAGTTGCAGGATACAGAAGAACATATTTTTCAAAGACTTGTCTTCTCAGATAGTGAGGATAATATGTATAAGGACGATATATACAAGAACCTACACAAGGGCCATTATATTAAGGAAATACATGGGGATATCGTATATGCAAGAAGGCTCTTTAAAAAGATCAAAAACAAGTACTTCATGGACAACCAATCGGTAGACCAAGTGGTCGCCGGCTTGATTGCTATGGTCAAGAATATATCCGCTAGTATTTAAACCAGGGAATCATCCCGATTGCGGACAAACAGTTCGGTGATGCCTTCACCTCTGCAGGTGATTTGCTTGACTACGTAGAGACGCTCATAAACCAGGCGAGTTCTAGCGATGAATATAGGTATCACCTACACGATGAAAGCAGAACGCACATAACATCGACAAAACAGATTTACAGAAGTAAAGCCGCCAAAACCGAATGTATTCGGCTGAAAGGCTGTCACTGCAATATCTGCGGGTTCGATTTCGGGAAGGCATATGGCGAACTGGGCAAAGACTACATTGAGGTTCACCACATCACGCCCATAGGAAAGCTGTCTACCGCTGAAGGTTACGATGGCATAGCCCCTCAAAACGATCTAATTCCGCTTTGTTCTAACTGCCACTCAATGATTCATAGGCGAAAAGAGCCGTATCGGCCAGATGAAATAAAGGCCCTGCTTGGCAAATAGGGGCGGGTATGTCTTAACTTACTTTCTTTGGTGACCAGAACGATTTTGTGCCAAGAGGTGCCGCCTGCCGCTATGTTCCCCCATACGCGGGCACGTGGAACACGCGGCATTGATAACCAAGAGATAAGAATAGATGCACTTCATAACGTGAGGAGAAGCTTTATGTTAAGGAAAGCAACAATATCTGATTTGATTACCATAACTCAATTAGCTATCCTGCTGTGGCCTGATAACGAATTTGACGACTTGAAGCGGGAGATAGAGGAGACGCTTTTAGGAAAAAAGGCCGCGTTCTTTCTGTATTTTGACGCAGCTATACCTGTTGGGTTTGCGCAATGCCAGCTGCGATATGATTACGTAGAAGGGACACAAAGCAGCCCGGTCGGCTATTTGGAGGGCATTTTTGTGATAAAGGAGCATCGGAGCAAATACAGGTAGCTATGCTTTTCATATGAAGGCTGGTTTTCAAGAGGCTAATCGCATCATTTGCTTTAAGAAGAAAATCAGTATGACGCAGAGCAAAAATAACGCTACCCTTAAGTGTCCGTGGGAATAAGTCCAAGGGGCCATATTATATCGTGACAGATCTATCTTGAATGCTATAATGATATTGATAATGTTGTTACTATGATTGTTAGGAGAGATGGTATGTCAGAAGGTTATTATAAACCATGCAAGGAATTTGATGAGTGCAATGAGCTGATTGAGAAATACTTCCTGACCGAGCAGTATGAGAAATGCTTTGAAGGTCATCTGAAACTGGCCGAGACGGGCTATCCATTGGCTGAATGCCAAGTTGGATATTTCTACTATGAGGGACTTGGTGTTGATAAGGACCTAGAAAAGTCTTTCTATTGGACGGAACGGGCTGCAAAACACGGCGATAGAGACGCTCAGAATAACCTTGCTGAGTTGTTTTACGCTGAAGGCGTTGTTGTAGAAAAGGACATTGAGAAGGCCAAAGAATGGTATAACGCGGCTGCGATTAACGGACATCCAGAAGCCCTGGAGAAGTGCCGGGCATTAGGGGTTGAAGTAGACTAAGTTGGCTATCTTTGCAGTGATAAACGAGGGTGAAAGCAGTGATGGACTTTCAGTACCTGGAGGGAGTGAGCGAATGATCTACTTCACCAGCGACCTGCACTTTGGGCATCAGAACGCGATTGCCTTATGCGACAGGCCGTTTGTTGATCTGGAAGAGATGACTGAAACGCTAATCAGGAATTACAATAAAACGGTGCATAAGAACGACATAGTTTACATACTGGGCGACTTATCCTATCGTATTCCGGTAGAAAAGGCTGAAGAGATTATTTCTAGGTTGAAGGGGCGGAAGACCCTGGTGATCGGCAATCACGATAAGAGTTATAATCCTGATCTATTCGATGAAATTTGTGCCTATAAGGACATCCGCTATAACAAGCTGTTGTTCAGTCTGCTGCACTACCCGATGCTGGAATGGCGAAATTCTCCCCATGGCAGCATTCATCTGCATGGGCATATTCATTCAAGGCCGGATAAACCCTATGACATTACCGGTTTCGTCGGCAACAACTACAACCAGGATAATAAAGCACGCGGCATCAGACGATATGATGTCGGAGTGGATGCCAACAACTTTAAGCCAGTGTCTATCGAGCAGATACTGGCATTTTTCGAGATAGAGCCTGACACTGACTAAGTAGGGGCCCCTCCTGTTACAACGTTTTTCTCATCACCACTTTTCTATCGCGCCGTGCCACTTCTACAAGCCCAGCCTTTTCATATAGCCGAATGGGGCCGTGAAAGTCGTAATCTACAGGTTCCGTTTGCACATCGGCGTAACCCTCAACCGCCGCAAAGCCCTGCGCTCTGCTATCGGCAATCACTTGCCTTAACAGAGCAGTTGAAACACCCTTGCCCCGATACTCAGGTGCAATGGCTCTAGGTATGCTGAGAAGAGGTCGGGGGTTAAGGGTTTGATGATGATGTTCATGGGGTTACAGCCCCTTTCTGTGCTTTTTAATTGCCGAAGCGTGCACTTCTATTTCGCCAGAATTCTATAATCCACACAAAAACAGGGCGACGCTACAGAAATTAGTCGCCCTGTTTTGCGTGTAAACGGTTATGCAACCCGGCCGTCACAGCCCTTTTCTTGGCCCAGGCATAATGTCACATTTGTTCGTTTTCTGTAAGCTTGATGATATTGTCGAGCCAGTTCCCAGCGAACGATTCAATCGTGCCCGAGTCACAGGCAGCAGCCAGTTTCGGATCGATAGGGAGCTTGGCTATGGTGCTTATTCCGAACTTCTCAGCGATAGCGTCAATATGGCTCTCGCCAAACACATAGTACTCCTTACCGCAATCGGGGCAGGTTACATAGCTCATGTTCTCAACCAAGCCAAGCACTGGGATCTGCATCATCTGGGCCATATTAATCGCCTTCTCTACAATCATGCCTACCAGTTCCTGAGGGGAGGCGACAATGATGAGGCCGTCAACCGGGATAGATTGAAATACAGTTAGCGGCACGTCGCCCGTGCCGGGGGGCATGTCTATGAACATAAAATCCACATCACCCCATATCACGTCTGTCCAGAACTGCTTTACTGCCCCAGCGATAATTGGTCCGCGCCAAATAACTGGATCGGTTTCGTTGTCCGTAAGCAGGTTCAAAGACATTACGGAGATGCCGGTTTTTGTCTCCACGGGGTATAGCCCTAGCTCGCTGCCAGAAGCTTTTTCATGAAGCCCGAAGGACTTAGGTATAGAAGGTCCTGTAATGTCGGCATCGAGTATGGCGGTTCGATAACCGTCCCGCCTGGCGAGTACCGCCAACATAGAGGTGACAAGAGATTTTCCGACACCGCCCTTGCCGCTGACAACACCGATAACCTTTTTGATGTTAGACAGCTCATGAGGTTTTTCCCTGAAATCTATCCGTTCCTGCGTTCTTTCTGAACAATTGCTTGCGCAGGAGGAGCAGTTATGCGTGCATTCTTCGCTCATTTTTTCATCTCCAGAATGATTTCTTCTATGGTAATGGCTGCATCCGCAGCTGGAGTTTTCTCCACTCCATTGCACCTGTAATCGGCACAGGCCCTTAGCTATGTCGAAGCATACAGCAGTTGTTGGCGTATGTCAATAATTTGCAGCTACTCAGCTAGCAGTGCCCCGCAGACAGACCATGAGGCGGTGGCATATAATACTAATTAGCAAAAGGCAGCAGAAACTGTTAGGCTTCAATCAGGATGAAGTATAAAGGGGAGAAAGCTATGCAGGATAGACTCTATTTAAACACTCATGATCCTAATGCGGCGGCAGTTGCAAAGAAACTCGGGTTCGGTATTGAGCTGGATGACTATCTGTACTTTAACAATACTATAGACTCAGACGAAGGTAAGATTCTGTTTGACCGATGCAGCGGATTGACTCAGGGATGTGAAAAGCTATTTTTTCATGGAATTATCTTAGGGACCGATTTAAAGATGCTTGCAAAGGCATCTACCTCAGATATTATGGCATTATGCAACCAGTCTTTTACCACTGCAGGGGCTTTGGGTATAAACCACATTGTGTATCACTCAGATTATATTCCTGGGCATAGTAACAGGCGGGAATGGATTCGCCGCTCTGTGGCTCTATGGCAAGAATTTATGTCAGACAAGCCGGGGGATCTACGCATCTATATAGAGAACTTTGTGGACAATGACCCTGATATAATGGCAGAGCTATGTGAAAAGATTAATGATAAACGGGTAATGCTTTGTTTGGATACAGGTCATGCCTGTTCTAATTCAAACGTGGATGTTGTTGATTGGGTAAACACCCTTGGTAGCTTTATCGGGCATGTACATATACATAACAATGATGGAAATTGGGACTATCATTGGCCGCTTGGCAAGGGAATTCTGGACATGGAGCAAATCCTTCATGTTCTTGAGTCCAAGGTACCGAGTACAACTTATACGATCGAAGCCGATTATTCCCTATCATTGCAGTGGCTTGCAGCCCATGGATTCCTAGTAGAGCATGATTATTGTAATGAAGCGCTCAGCGGCAAGCTGGAACTTTATCGTCTGCTTGACGAAGGGAGAGCGGCTGTCAGAGCGGGTAAGCAGCGTCCGCTTCAAGAAGCCATGAAGGATGTCAAACAGGGCATCAGAATTACATAGTCAGCACAAAAACAGGGCGATGCCACAGAAGGCAGTCGCCCTGTTTTGCGTGCAAACGGCTATGGCAGCTGGGATAGGCGTGGGGCATAATATTTGTGTAGTGTTGTAACGAAACACGAATACGGCAGTCTTATATATGAAAGGCGGTGAAAACGTGGCGGATTTTGAAGAAATATACTCCGCATATTTTAAAGATGTATACAGATATGTGCTCTGCCTTTCCAAAAATGAAAGCGTTGCGGAGGAGATCACACAAGAGACCTTTTTTAAGGCCCTGAAAAGCATCAATGGCTTTAAAGGGGACTGCAAAATTAGTGTCTGGCTATGCCAAATAGCAAAAAACACGTATTTCTCGTACCTGAAGAAACAGCAATACGTGTCCGATGGTGTTGATGGCGCGGCCACTGTTCTTGCTGACGATTTCGAGCAGAGAATAATCGCCGATGAAAGTGCCCGTGAAATCTATAAGCTGATCTACGATCTGGATGAGCCCTATAAAGAAGTATTCATGCTTCGCTTCTTCGGAGGCCTGTCGTTTCGTAGAATCTCCGAGCTGTTTGGAAAAACGGAGAGCTGGGCCAGGGTCACTTATCATAGGGCGAGAGCAAAACTGAGGGAGGCTTTGTTATGAAATTATCATGTGAAGTGATTAAGGACTTGTTGCCCCTATATTACGATCAGGTTTGCAGTGAAGAAAGCGGTTCGTTGGTTGAGGAACATTTGGTTCAATGCCCTCAATGTACGCTAGAGTTGCAGAAGCTCGAACTGGATTTGGAAGAGCCATCAGTATCAAAGGGGGAGGTAAATGCAATGAAACGCATTTCTGTTGCCTGGAAAAAGGATAAATGGGTCTCATTCACCAGAGGTTCTATGTTTGTTTCTGCGTTAGCAGCCATGATTTGCTTTATCTCCTACCATATTATCGGGGCAGAGGTTTTGCCCGATGGAACCTTGGCTGAGCCGTTTGCACTGCTACCGATCGGCTACCTGTTTGTCTTGCTGTTTGTGTTTTTCCTGATCTGCAATTTCGTGTTGCTAAGGAAGCGCAAAATCGGTACCAAGTGAATAGATAGAGTGGGATTATAGCTCGACGCATCCAGTCCTGAAGGCCTCCATCATCTCGCTTGTTAGGCTCAGGTTCATCTCCGCGGGCGGAATATCTTCTCTATCCACCCATACCGCTAAGGCCAGTTCGTCTTCTTGAATAGTGACAGTGTCGTCGCCGTCAAGTTCAGCAAAAAAGCCGACCAGCAGCGTATCAGTAAACGGCCAGGGCTGGCTCTTGTAGAACTTAAGGTTTTTTACTTTGAGCCCAACCTCCTCTTGCACTTCTCTACAAACGGTCTGTTCCAGGCTCTCGCCGATTTCAGCAAAGCCGGCCACAAGAGCATATCGGGCATAGGCTCGCCCGGCATACTTGGTCAAAAGCAGACGGTTGCCAGCGTGAACGGCGACTATCACGCAGGGGGAGATGGTGGGGTAGGCCCTGAAGCCACAGGATTCGCAATGGAGCATTCGCTCTACCTCTGAGTGTTGTAGCGGCTTGCTGCACTTGCTGCAGAAACGATGATTTTCATACCAGCGGTTTAACTGCCACCCAACCACGCCCGCAAAGGCGCGCCAATATTTTGGCTCGGTCCTAAAGCTGTTGGTGCTTACGTAGCTCCAACCGTCTTTGGGGCCGACTTCTTTTCCTTCTACCAAGAAGTAGTTAATATCGTCTATACTGAAAAGGAACTGAGCCTTATCTGCCAGCCGAGGATACTCTGGTTCAAAATCGGCAAATGACGGATACCAAAGTTTCTCCTTGTCTGCCCTGACCAGCACTGTATCAGCTTGGTAGGCCAGAAACAGGTCCTGGGGCCCTGCTTTTATGTTCTGGAATTGGTTGTTAAATGCTCTTGGTGCTATGTCTTGAATCATTTTGTATCTCCTTCGCCGCTGTAATAAGAAACTCTTTGTTAATTATGTAAAGTATTATACCATAGTAGTAATAAGAGCGTGGCCGCCACGCTGCCCAATCTAACCCGAAATTCTAGTTCCAGGAGGTTGAAATTATGGTTACACTTGCATCAATACATGACGCCGAGAAACGGATTTCTCCCTATATCCATAAGACTCCACTGCTTCGTTTGCATGCCCTGGATGCCTATTTGGGTTGTCAAGTGTATGCCAAAATGGAATCCCTGCAACGGACCCATTCATTTAAGGTCCGAGGTGCACTTAATGCCTTAATGACCCTGTCAGAAGATGCGTTGAAAAAAGGAATCATAACCGCTTCGTCTGGAAACCATGGAAAAGCTATAGCCTATGCGGCAAAACAACTAGGCACTAGGGCTTATGTTGTAGTTCCCGAGAATGCGCCGAAAATCAAAGTTGAAGGCATTGAGTCTTACGGCGCCGAGATTATCTACAGTGTTCCCGCCGAAAGATTTAGCGTGGCTAAGCAACTAAGTGAGGAAAACCATTGGAGTTTTGTTTCTCCGTTTGATGATAATGCAATCATGGCCGGCCAAGGTACTGCAGGCTTAGAGATATTGGAGCAACTACCCGACGTGGAATATGTGATTGTGCCAATTGGCGGAGGCGGACTAATTGGTGGGTTATCTACTGCAGTCAAAGAGACTAGCCCACAGGTAAAAATCATTGGCGCTGAACCTACAGCAGTTGCCCGCTATAGCAGGAGCTTGGCGGCAGGCCATCCTGTTTCCTTGCCTCCAGAATCAAAGTCAGTAGCTGATGGATTGCAGACATTAGAGCCAGGCGAGCTGAATTACCCTGTGGTCGAGAAGTATGTTGATAAGATTGTCACTGTGGATGAAGAAAATATCCTGCGGGGAACCAAACTGTTTTTGCCCACAGGGTAATTCAGCTCGCCTGGC
>ENA-UOOI01003887-UOOI01003887.1-fermentation-metagenome-genome-assembly--contig:-NODE-3887-length-10539-cov-4.304369_pt1 | contig 10539 bp, 9 predicted proteins | sample MGYA00245779_ERZ724027 | MGnify/ENA primary metagenome ERZ724027 (study PRJEB28704, sample SAMN03018318) | fermentation metagenome | biome: anthropogenic terrestrial biome; feature: soil; material...
GTGTGCAGGAGGAAATGGTTACAATCAACAGCCACCTCCTACGTTCTAAAATGTCTTTGAGGTGGCTGTTGATTGTAACCATTTCCTCCTGCACACCTGTAAGATTGACAGCAGTAATTCTTCCGCTATGGGCAAGCACAGCAATCTGATTGAGGTTTCTGCCCACGGCTTTCAGCTCTTTTAGCACCTCGGCAAGGCCCGTGATGATAACAATCTCCTTGCCGAGACAAGTAGTTGTTACATAGTCGGTAATATTCTTATTGGCTTGTTCCGCTTTTCGGTGAATTTTGTCAAAATCCTCTTGGGTTAGTTTAATACTTAATCTTCGCTTTTTTGTATCCATATGCGATGTGCCTCCGTTCTTAAGTGGGTCTGGGCTTCTGCCCAGCCAGCTGCATCGGCGGTCGGGGGCAACGCCACCGACAAGCCGTTTGCGATGCTGGCTCTCTCCGAGGAGAGAAAGTGGTAGCGGTAATTTATGCGGTTAAAGGGGTACCTGGCAGAAAAAATATCGGCACTTGCTCTCTTGGTTTCTGTTTTTGAAGATAAGGTGGTGTTATGCCATGCCACCGACAATATCACCACACAGGGGCAGACAGGGGGCAACGGTGGCGAATGGTTTGATCCCACGAAGTGCCGATAGGGTCGAGAATTATGACACCCGCTTTTGGTCGGCACTATCGTCACCAATTCTGACGATTTCGATAATTCTTTTCCCGTTGCTACGTCGTGCAGAGCCCAGTATTCCAAGCTTTTCAAGGCTTTTGGATAATCTCTTGATATTTTTAGAGATGGATTTGTTTGAAAAATTATCGTCACTTATTTCACTGAGCAGGGTCGATAATTCCGTTGCATTTCCAATGTAGCTATCCTTGTCCGCCATAAATTTTCCAATGGCTTTTATGAAACTTAAATCCTTTAAGTTGCCTTCAGAAAGACTGTCTGAAAGCTTAATCCAGATATTATCCTCGCTGCGTTCCAGCTCCAATTCTCGACTTTCGATATCTCTCCCAACACAAGAAAGGGTTGCTGTTTTTTCACCACGCTTGCTTTGGCTTAGTGTAAACATGGTATCCACTGCACCCTGCAAACCTGTTGAGCCTGTGATCTGATTAAACACATCACCATCTTTTTGTTTTCTGAAATGGTGAATGAGTAAAATACCAATCTTGTAATCATCGGCAAGATTTTTGAGGATTGTCAAATCAGAATAATCATTGGAGTAGGTGCTTTCGGTATTGGGACTGCGAATTGTTTGTAGGGTATCAATGATAATCAGTTTTGTGTCTTGATGTTCTGCAATGAAATTTCTAATGCGAGTTTCAAGCTCGCCACCTAATTTTGAAACCTCAGTACAGAAATGAACATTGTTTGGAGCTTCATCTGTAATCTCCAAAAGCCTGTTTTGGATTCGAATCTCATTATCTTCATAACAGAGATATAGCGTGGTGCATCGTGTGGTTTCATATCCCCATACAACTTCACCCTTGGCAACAGCGATACTCAGCCACAGTGCGAGCCAGCTTTTTCCCACCTTTGCCGAACCCGCAAGAAGTGTAAGCCCAGTAGGAATTAAGTCTTTAACGATGAACGGTATTTCCCTAATTTCTTTGGATAGTAGTTCTTCGCCGGTAATGGTATTAAACTTTTTCATTTGCTCTCCTTTCAAAATAGATGTTGTAAGATTGACAGGTATCATCTATCAAAAGCATACAGCAACTATTGCGAGTTGTAAATAGATGTGATACAATAAATTATACATTCTCTATTTCGAGAGTTTGCATTATCTATTTTAGTAAACTCTCTATTTTTTATGATGCTATTGTCTATTACAAAAACACTTTCTATTTCGTGTTTTGCATCATCTATTTCATGTTTAAAGGGGTGAGCTTGTATGTTTACTTTTACAGTGAATTTTAAGGACAACGATATCTATTTGGAAGGTAAAGAAACAGTTGTAACCAATGAGGTTTTGGTAGAAATATTAAACTCCAAGGTGCCCAATTTGAAAGGCTGCAGAGAGACTTTAGTCAGGGAACTTCCTCAGCTTGACCTATTTGGGAATATGGAAATTTTCAGAATAGAACAATACAACTCCCATGTGCAGAAAGCACAGGGAGTGATGCGCCTTATAGATCAATATTTTAATCAGCTATCCATTGCCAGCCATATTGCAAGCAGTAGTCAGCTACACGCAGAAAAATTAGTTGATGTATTAAACACAAAGCCTTGGATATGGGAAACAGGCGATACCGATGAAGTGGAAGACGAGCTTTTATACAGCGATGATTTTTCCAACGAATATGGATTTAATTATTATGTAGATTCCGATTGCGGAGAAGACAGACATAATTTTTATATTACGAAATTTGAGCCGTGGGATTTAAAAGAGGAGCTTTTTGATTATGAAATGTCTGCTGATTTGGAGACACTGAATACAGGTATAAAAAATCTGTTTGAAAGATATATCACTTTCATTGACGATATTTTGCGTGTGAAGGAAGTGTATGTCGATTTTATAGATAACTATTTGAACGCAGAGCATAAGTTCTTGGATAATAGTGTTTTAGCAGAACGCTTTACCGCTTTTCTGAAAAAATATGATAGTTTAAAAACAACACCATATTTAAATTTCACTTCGGGATACGGGATGTTTTCTCATTCAGTTTTAACAGACGAGAAAGGAAAATCAATTCTTTGTAAAACATATAAGTTCAAGTCACTGGGAGCATTTTTATATTACGATTTATTTAGTGGCATCGAAACAAACTACCTGCCAAAGAAATGTGAGAACTGCGGTCAGTATTTCCTCATTCAATCTGGAAAGTATACCGACTACTGCGAACGCATTGCACCGCAAGACAGTACCAAGACTTGTCGAGAGGTTGGGGCAAGAAAGCGGTATGATGATAAATGCAAGAACGACCCTGTATGGCAAGGTTATAACCGAGCATACAAGGCGCATTATGCAAGATATATGAAAAAGAAAATGACGGTTTCTGAATTTGAGCAGTGGGCAAGCTGGGCAATCCAGTGGCGTACAAAGGCGGAGAATGATGAGATTACTATAGAGGAATACTTAGCTGAAATTAAGAAGTAAAACAAGGTGACGGTATGGCTGACACCGTCACCTTCTTCTTGTTTTAATGTTTAATCCATGATACCGACCATTTTATTGATGTCACCATCTCCGTCAACAAAGGGGCCACCGCCCATGAGCCCAATTTTGTTTCCTTTTTCATACATATCCTTTACATAGATACACTCGTTTGGCTTATTGTTATCGTCTATCCAGCCGAAGCCTAAAAAGTAGACCTGTTTTTGATCATTGGCTTTGCGAGTGTCGCCCATCTTAGGCTCACACACTTTGGTTGCGGTCGTGTTGTTTGTTGGTGCAGATGTGGAGGTAGTGTTATCCCTCGGGGGACTGCTCTCTGCCAAAATTTCCTTGCTGTCAGCTGTGGTTGGTGGCTCAAAATTGATTTCTATGAGGGTGTTGTCCTGCGATGGGGTTTGGGTGCTGCTTTGCGGTGTTTCTTCGCACACAAGGGCTTTGTTTGCTGCGGATGGGGTGTTATCCCTATCGACCTGCAAAGGGCTCGACACGGGGCGAATGTCGGTCGGTTCGGGTTGTGTTTGTGGCTGCAATTGTTGGACTGTTATCATCAGAGAAAAAATTGTGACAGCGGCTGCCAGGATTTTAGTTTTCTTTTTCATCTTCCAGCACCTCCTGAGGCATAAAGAAATTCCCACAGCTTTGAGAGTCTATCTCAGCACTGCGGGAATCGTAAGTTTGTAATTCAGTTGTTAGCTCAAAGCCTAATTTGAAGCCTTGTATAAAGCTTGTCTTTGTTTGATAGTTGCAAATCATTTCTAATGCATCAATGATTCGCAGAATGATTTTCCGATCTTCCTTTGATAGATGGTCAATGAGGATTTTATGATTTTCCTCAACGGAACATTTAAGCTCCGAAAGTTTCTGCGGTGTGAAGAAGCTGTGGTATAGGTCATCTAATCTTTTTTGCATTGTATCACCTCCTTTGTAAGCACAAAGGTTACCATAAAAAGATAAGAATAGCTACTGGAATATAAACAATTATATTTATTTAATATTACTTTTAATTAGTCTAATTATATGCTATAATTAGACTAAAATTAGACCAGAAGGAGTTCGGTGAGATATGAAAACTAATACTGTTTATTTAGATACATATATTTTACAAAAAGATATGAGAATTAGATTGCCAAAGAGTATTTTAGAAAATTTAAATATAAAAAAAGGCGAGGCATATTTTTCTATTTACTTAGACAAAAATGATAACTGCTTAATTCTAAAACCGAACTATAGCGAGGAGAAGCAAAAACATGAATAAAAAAGATTATGCTAATTTAGATAATTTCTTTTCATCAAAATCTTTGATAGATAATGATTTTAAATTTGATGACAATGATTTTAGTGATAAAAATCGAATGAGTGATCCAATCTTTAAATCAATAGGATATCCAAGTAAGATATATTATCCGAGTATACAAAAATATATTAATTCATATACAAAGCCAGGAGCTGTTGTTTTAGATAGTTGTGCTGGTAGTGGATCAACAGGTATAGCTGCTTTGCTCGAGAAAAGAAAAGCCGTGCTGATAGACAATAGTCCACTTGCTACCAATATGGAATATAATCTACTCAATTTTATAGACTTTGCGGTACTTGAAAAAGAGTATCGTAAAATGATAAAAAAATTGGAACTAATCATTAGTGGTATATATGCAACCAAAATGTCCGATGGCAGTCAAGGTTATGCAGAAGTCATCATAGCCAGCAATGTATATAGTTGTCCAACATGTGGATGCGAAATTGTCCTTTATAAGAACGAAACAGGCAAGCGATCAGAGTACAAATGCGTAGCTTGTGGACGCGTTATAAATCTTGCAAACAAGGATGATAAGGAGCATAAAGTTGATAAGAGACGCCCAGTTGAAGTATCAATAAAGGCGTTGAACTCAAGTGCACCACTAAAAAAAGAAGTACGCAGCATAACAGAAGAAGATAAACTTCTTTGGGAAGAAACACTTGAAAAATATGAAGCCTTGTATGGCTCTCTTTGGTCTCCAGATGAGCGTATAGTTTATAATAGAGCATATCCACGTATAGGAGGTTGGCCGGGATTTCCAATTGATTCTACGGTCAGTGATCTATTTCCTAAAAACAATCTTCTTGCGTTGAAAATTTTGAATAATTACATTGAAACTGAAATCGAAGATGAGAATGTTCAACATTTTATGAAGTTTATTTTCTTAGAGACATTGTTCAGAACCAGCAGTAGATTATTTACAGGTTCAGGAATTAAGAATGTATACCATATTCCTCCTGTTGGTAAGGAACAAAATGTATTAACGGTATTCAAGAGAAAGTATAAGGCTATTGTTGGTGCAAAACAGTTTTTGCAATCCAAACTTCCGAAAAAACAAACAGAGAATGATGTGAGAATCGTTAAGTGTGACGCAAAGAAGATTCCCGTTCCGGATAATTCAATAGACTATGCATTTATTGATCCACCATATGGTGGTATGGTTCCATACGCTGAACTTAATTTATTCTATAGTGCATGGTTACATGAAAAAGAGGATCTTGAAAATGAAATAATAATTCCTATGGATTATGAAAAAAAAGAGGGATATGTTGAACTATGGGGTGAGTATATAGAGAAGGCATTTGGTGAGGTGTTCAGAGTTCTCAAACCAGGTGCTCATTTTACAGTTGTATTTCACAGTACATTTAATAACATTTGGAATGAATTGAAAGATATTATGCAGGTGAGACTTGGATTTGAATTTGTAAATATTGTAGAAAATGAGAGGGGAACTACTTTCCATACAAATCATATTAATGATACAAATCCTGTGAGTGCATTTATAACCTACCGCAAAGCAATCGACGGCTTGCCACATCCATCAGAAGTTCATACTTCTAAAAATGTATTTGAAATCTTTGAGTTGGATTTCTTAGATAAAGAGCGTACATTCAGAGCGATCCAGTCTCAAATCATTAAGTTGGTAAACGAATATAATCTCGCAGAAGTTCCAGATGACAAAGCGATCGAAAAATGGCTGTCAAGTATTTGCTGCAAGAAAGGTAATAAATATATCGTGAAATAAATTTACCCCAGCACAAGTTCAACATTGTGCTGGGGTTGTTTTATGGTGTGATTTTGTAGTTAGAGGTAAGAAAGTCGGTACCAAACTTCATCTTCAAGTCAGCAATCTGTTCTGTAGAAGGAAGTGCTCCTGTGTGATAGTAATTCTTAACGGATGCAATATTACAGGTAGCATTAAAGTTTTCAGTAGCAAAGATACAATCCTCAAATGGAAGTTTTCGTATATCAAAATCTGAGCGACTGAGGTCAACAATACCAAAAGCTTCAAGGATATTAAGGATAAAAGGAATTCTACGTTTGGTTCCTTCGAGAGAAGGAACTTCAATGCCGTTTATTTCAAAATACTCCTTTATGTATGGAGCGGAGAAGTAAGAATTATATACATTGTTTTTGTTAAAGTGAGTAATGTTCTTATTTTCATGGAACAGAAATATAAGCATATGCGTCACCGCATCCATGCGAAGGAATATTTTTGCTAATGTTGCTTGTTCTGTTGCAGGAAGGTTTCTAATAAAATTATTGTAATATGTTTCATCATGTGTCATCGACCAACTTACTTCCGTTTTTCCACCTGTTCTAAACTCGTAGAAATCAGTATCTTTAACATATTTATTTAATATTTGATACAAAGATTTTCCGGCTACAGTAAGATTCCTAAAAGTATCTTTATCTGCAGTTTCGTCAGGATTTCTGTCATCAAATAGGAATCCCAGTTCCATACAAGCCCAAATTTTATAGCGTGTCTGACGGGCAAGAGTAGAAGAAACACCATCTTCCGAAATATACAACTCAGGACTTACTAAATCTGTAAAAATACCGTCACCAAGTGTTTTTATAATGTAAAAAATATGGCCGAGATGTGTTCCTTGCGGATAATGATAACTTGCCTTTGTAGCTTCACCGATTGCCTCCAGAAACTTGTTCCATGTGTTATAGTGGTTTCTGTATACACTGAGTTTATGTTTGCTGAGTTCTTCGTTATTCATATCTTCAGGAGCAGGTTTCTTTCGAAGTGCTTCCTTGACAGCATAGTAATTATCCTTTAATTCTTCATCAGTAATTTCACGAGTTTCTTCATCACGAGCCTTAAAGAATTCTTCAACAGATTCATCAAAGTGAACATCACAGCCATTAGGCCAGTCTAAGAAATCTTTAACTCCAAAGGTTCCTTTTCTGTTGCCCGTTCCAACAGAAGTTCCACCAGTGATATATTGGCGAATGTTCTCAGCTTTTTTGAAGTTTCCAATAAAGTCCAGAACTATAACATGAGATTTGTTAGGACTTAAGCGAAGACCGCGACCAAGTTGCTGAATGAAAATAGTTTTTGATTCGGTAGGTCGGAGAAAAAGCAGTGCCTCAACATCTGGAAAATCAACACCTTCATTGAAAAGATCAACAGTAAACAGTATTTGCAAAGCATTATCCCTGAAATCCTGAATATACGCTTTTTTCTTCTCTACGGGCAGAAATTTAGTATCGCTGTGTACGGCAGCAGCAGAAATGCCTTTAGAAGCAAAAAAAGCTGCCATGTCAATGGCGTGTTGAATATTTACACAAAAGCCAATGGCTTTTTTACCATTTGTGAGCTCAATATACTTATTATAAATGGCTTCATTTCTTTCTGGAATATTTAACTTTCTTCCGAGATCAGCAACATCATAATGAATGCCATTATGTCTAATCTTACTATAATCAACATCATCTTTGAGTCCATAATATTTAAAACCAGAGAGGTATCCACATTCGATAGCTTCTCTCTGTGGGAGTTCATAATAAATGTTGTAATCAAATAATTCTAGAATATCAGCACGATCCTGACGTTCTGGGGTAGCAGTTAAACCAACCATATATTGAGGTTTGAAGTAATCTGTAATACGTTTGTAGGTTGTGCATGAGGAATGATGTACCTCATCTATAATTATATAGTCAAATTCATCAGGTTTGAACTGATCAATGTTACCATCTCGATATAATGTATCCTTAGATGCAAAAATTAACTGAGATGTGGTATCTTTTTCAGTCGCATTGAAAAAGCCTTTAGATACTTCAGGCCATACTGCATTGAACTTCTCGTAGGCCTCAGAAAGGATTTCATTTTTGTGAACTATAAAAAGAGTACGGCCATTGATTCTCTTTGCATCAAGTGCAGCAAAGATAGTTTTTCCCATACCTGTAGGCAAGATAACCACGCCTCTATTCAAACCTGTGTTACGGTAGAACTCACAACCATCAAGGGCACGTTGTTGTGGATATGTAGGCTGAAAACTATCGTGGTGTAAATGGTATGGATTAATCTGTGCGTCTGCTTTGAAAGTTCTACGCAAAGTATTGATGCACTGATCCGGATGATGTCGAATCTGATTGTATGAAAAACGAACTAAAATGTATCCATTTAAAATCAAATCATTATGTTTTGTCAATAAATCGTCAAAATACTCTGGTGTAACACGTGATGCACCTTCTGCGTGATATGTATATCCATCGATTTCAACCACGTAATTATACCTGTTTGTAGTAACTGTAAAATCTAATTTACGAGTCCGACATTCAGAGTCTTCAAAAGGGGTTTGTGCCTGTAAGTAATCCAAGCCGTTTTCACCAGCATATGGATAGAATATATCCTCAACAAATTGCTGTTCTATATCATTCATTTTACTTTTATTTCCATTTAAAAAATCAACGATATTCATATTTATATACACCTCCTCATGTTTTAGAGTTAAACATATTTAAATGATTTGATATACTGTAACATCACGTTCTGTAAATTCATCCCACTTTGTTCCAATTGATTCTACATATCCACCGTTTTCCAATTCATTTAATCTCGGATGAGCGATATTTCTTTCAATCATTTTTGTGTAACCTTTATCGTGTAGATAGTTAGCTACTTCACGCGCAGTAGAGGGTCCAAGAACACTTAAAGCCTCTAAACATTGTTGATGTCTATTTGTTAAATTCATATGTTTTCTTCCTTTCCAAAATCAAGTACTTCATTTAAATTAGTTATTTTGTAACTATAAGTCGATTCAATCTTTGCTTTTTGCTTATTAAAAAACAATAAAAAATTATTATCAATATCACAATTAATAGAATTTCGGCCTAATTCTATACAAGTTTTTGCAGTAATGCCTGACCCTGCGAAAAGGTCAAGAACAATGCCATTAGAAGGTGTTAGAGATGCTACCAGTCGTGTAATAATAGCAGAAGGCTTTTGTGTCTTATGACCAACTCGCTCTTTAGAGTTACTATTCAGTCTTGAAATTTCCCAAACATTAGTTGGATTTTTACCCAATTCCAGTTTTGAATGAGACAATCTCTTGTCTTTTTTATATAAACTCAATGTTTTTTCATCATATTTTACTCTAACAGCATCTAAATTAAAGTAATATTTATTTGATTTTGCATACCACATTATTTCTTCATGTCTATTTGCAAAAAAACGATGTGCTGTTATTCCGTTTTTATAATACCATACAATCATATTTACAAGATTAAATTTTGAGTTATGGCGAATATAATGGACTATTTCTAACAAATCTCCACCAGTAGAATTACTGAACTGTAGACCGCCAAAAACGATAAAATTTCCAGTAGGAGTTAAAACTCTGTATACTTCACTTATCCAATTTTTAGCCCAATCAATATAATTATCATAATTATCCCATTCTGCAATGTTTATATTATATGGGGGATCAGCTATAACCAGATCAATAGAATTGTTTGGTATTTTTTTTAATAGCTCTATGCAATCTGATACTTCAATATAATGCTTGCTTTTATTAATGATTATCCCCCCTCGACATATATATCATTATATCTGATATTCCAACATTTCACAACATATACTCACGCTAATCGCCTCTCGATTGATGACTTCCCCAGTTCACTATTTCCAATACATAAACAGATTTTTCTTGATAACAATAGAATCCTATAAGTATTGATCAATCTGAGAAACAGAAACAGCTACTGAAATAAATTTCAGTAGCTGTTTCTTCGTATTCAGTTTGCGCTTCTTAGTTTTCCCTTGTGACACAGTCGCTTTATCAGGAAGCCCCCTTTTTATAATTTGATTCTCTAATCTTACGTCAGCTTAAATTGACCGGTGTAGAGCTGATAGTAACGGCCTTCCAGAGCCATCAGTTCCTCGTGGGAGCCGATTTCAATGATCTTGCCGTTCTCCAACACTGCAATACACTTGGCATTACGGACGGTGGAGAGCCGGTGAGCGATGATGAAAACAGTACGGTTTTCCATCAGCGCATCCATGCCGCTGGAGATCAGAGACTCGGTGCGGGTGTCGATGGAGGAGGTGGCTTCGTCCAGCACCATCACAGGGGGATCTGCTACCGCTGCCCGGGCAATGGCCAGCAGCTGTCGC
>ENA-UOOI01003888-UOOI01003888.1-fermentation-metagenome-genome-assembly--contig:-NODE-3888-length-10537-cov-63.843828_pt1 | contig 10537 bp, 10 predicted proteins | sample MGYA00245779_ERZ724027 | MGnify/ENA primary metagenome ERZ724027 (study PRJEB28704, sample SAMN03018318) | fermentation metagenome | biome: anthropogenic terrestrial biome; feature: soil...
CATCCATGGAGAATAAAATCATGGGATCAACTTCAGGATTATCGGAAAAATAACAAAAGCCTAATCAAGAATTATTATGCGACATTATATCCTTCTGCTATGGAAGCTGCCTCCTATGTAGTTAATAATTTTCAGCGATTGGAGGATTTAACCGCAAAATTCCATAACAGCCTTTTTGGAAGTACCTATCCTGGTTTTGTATTGGATGCGGTGGCAAGCAACCTGACTGTAATTCGTAGTAATACTTGTTTTCAGGTAGAGGATGGTACATTTTTTGCTTATGAAGGTTGTTTTGATAATGCAGGATGCTGTGATGGAAATTGCACGCATGTCTGGAATTATGCGCAATCACTTGCTTACCTTTTCCCGAAGCTTGAGCAATCAATGCGACGGACGGAATTCATTGACGAAACGGACGAGGAGGGAGCAATGCGCTTCCGGGCAAGAACCTATTTTCAGGACGATCCATGGGAGTTCCTTCCTGCTGCAGATGGTCAACTAGGTTGTGTAATCAGGCTTTACCGTGATTGGAAATTTAGCGGTGACACCAGGGTATTAAAGGAACTTTGGCCGAAGGCTAAGAAAGCTCTGGAATATGCGAAGCAAAACTGGGATAAAGATAACGATGGCGCTTTGGATGGAAAGCAGCATAATACCTATGACATAGAATTCTACGGTATCAATTCTATGATTAACTCAATCTATATTGCAGCATTAAAAGCAGGAGAACAGATCGCCCTTTATCTTGGTGAACAAGAGCAAGCGCAAGAATATAGGATGCGATGGGAGACGGCAGCAGAGATCGTTGATGAAAATTGTTTCAATGGAGAATACTATGTGCAAAAAATAGAGGATGTGAATGAGCATAAGTACCAGTTTGGAGATGGATGCTTGGCGGATCAATTATTCGGTCAGGAATTGGCTCACTTGGCAGGATTGGGATATGTTATGCCAAAAGAACATGTTAATACGGCGATAAAAGCGATCTATGACAATAACTTTAAGACTACATTTCGAAATCACTGTAATCTTCAGCGTACCTATGCTTTGAATGATGAAGCAGGTCTTGTTATTTGCACCTGGCCGCATGGAAACCGCCCGGAGATTCCTTTTGTCTATAGTGATGAGGTGTGGACAGGTATTGAGTACCAGGTTGCAACAAACTTAATTCAGGAAGGATATATTGAAGAAGGATTAAATGTAGTAAAAGCGGTGCGTGATCGTCATGACGGCATTCGAAGGAATCCATGGAACGAAGTGGAGTGCGGACATCATTATGCCCGTTCCTTAGCTAGTTACGGAGTTTTACTAGCACTGAGTGGTTATCAATGTGATATTCCCTCATCAAAATTAACATTTCATCCGGTTATGCGCGATCATTATTATCAAACGTTTTTTAGCTGTGGCAGTGCATGGGGAACATTAACCGTCGAGAAAAATATAACTACTGGAGAAAGCAAATGGAAAACAGACATCTTATACGGTGATTTAGAAGGGATAGAAATAGAAGTATTATGAAACTGCATTTAAGTAGAATGAAAACTAGGAGAAATTGAATGTTAAAAGGAATACCAAAATTAGTGTCACCGGAGCTGTTAAAGAGTTTGTGTGAAATGGGACATGGTGATAAGGTTGTAATTGCAGATGGTAATTTCCCTGCGGAAGCCTTAGGTAAAAATAATAAAGTTCTTCGATATGATGGTAATGGAACACTGGAATTACTTACTGCAATTCTTGAATTAATGCCGCTTGATACATTGGTAGAACATCCGGTTACTTTAATGAAAATCTCAAAAGGTGACGATACGCAAGTTACTATTTGGGAGAAATATGAGCAGATTTTATTGCAATTTGATTCGAGAGGGAAAAATGCAATACGTATGCTGGAACGAGCGGAATTTTATGAAGAGACGGAAAAAGCCTATTTAATTATTGCAACCGGTGAAACTGCGACCTATGCGAATATCATCTTACGAAAGGGCATTGTTGCAGAAATAGATACGGAAGTTTAATATTCATTTCATCAATGAATTAGTGAAAAATGTTAAAATTTTCGTTATTAATCTTGACATATTGTGAATTACCAAATATAATCATAACATAAATGTGGCATCGGTATCACAATGGGGCTAAAATATATGTACAGCGGATTATCAAATAGTATTGGTAACTTACATTTGCTTTCAAACGCATGAACACGTTCAATCAGCCCAGAGAACTTTACGGGTGAAAAAGGTAAGGGTGGAATGTTAGGAATTAAGGATAAGCCAAAAATTTTGGTAGTAGATAGTTTTGTTAAGGATTTAACTGTTTCAACCAATCGGTTTCCAGAGGTTGGGGAGACTGTCCTCGGATGTGGTTTTCAAACCGCATCCGGAGGGAAAGGTGCTAATCAGGCTATCCAGGCCGCTCGGCTTGGTGCACATGTAACCATGGTAGGTAAAGTGGGAGATGATATTTATGGTAAAGAAATGATTAATTCTTGCGTCGAATCTGGCATCGATTGCAGTAGGGTCAAGGTTCACGGCTCTTGTGGACAATTATTACCAGGTGATGTTGTCATTTGCGTTATTCAAAGATTGAGCCTTTTATTACAAACTTATAGAAATCTAGATCCTGCACAGTACATAAAGTGGCATCCAGGTGGAACCCTTGGAAAGTTACGTGATAATGAGAAATAGATATCTTTTTTTAAAAAGAGTTATCCTTACCAGTATTGCAATTGTATTTGTAATATTTATTTATAAATTTTGGTTACCCAATAAGGTTAAAGTTGATTGCTTTGTGTATGATCCATGCGGTGGGTGTTTTTCAGATAACAATCCGTGCAAACCTTGCAATGTTGTACTGGAAATGGAAAAATACCTTTTTAACAAAGTCGATGAACTTGGATTGAGAGAGGCAGCTGACATACATGTATACAATGTAATGTATGACATCCAAAAGGACTTACTTATGGGGAGAGTTCAACCGGGACTTGAGTTCGATTATCCGGTATTGTTTGTTAACGATACGGCGTTGTTTGGATGGGATCAAATAAATGAGCGCTTTGATGAACTATTGCTGCAAATGGTAAGAGCAAGACCAAATCGTTCTGTTAAAAGAGACAATTCAATCAATGTAACTTACGTTCATGAGAAAACTGAAAAGCCGGTTGCAATTTATTTTAAAAGACAAGACTGCCGGTCTTGTAAAAAGACGGAAGAATATTTTGCTCAAAAAGGGAATTTCAAAGGCTTATGCGAGGTATTGATTTACAATATTGAAAATGAAGAGAATACAAGGCTATTTGAAGAATACCGTAAAGAATATGGTGTAAATCTAGAAACGGCAGGAGCTCCGATGATATTTATTGGAGATACTTTTTTAGAAGGTTATGAAGAAATAGAAACTTTTTTGGAAGTCTATATTGAAAGTGGCTATGGCTTAAAAACATGTATTATTAAAGCGAATAAAGATGGTAATTGATGAACATTTTTGTCAGGAAGAAATTGTTTCGTTACTATGTAGTTACAAGAAATATATAGTTACTTCTCAAATGTTTTTGCAAATTATGACAAATATAGATGAGAGATAACGGTGTGTTTCTTGATAATAAAAAAACCAATATAATGATTAGGGAGGAATGGTAATGAAAAAGAGTAGATTAAAAAAAGTCATGTCTGTACTCTTTATACTATGCATGGTATTTAGCCTAGTAGCATGCGGTTCGGAAAAAACCCCATCGGATTCAGGCAAGAGTGGGGAAACTAGCAAAGAATCTAAACCAGCATCAACGGACGGAAAAATGACAGATGTTGGAACTCCAAGAAGCGAAACATTGATTGTTGACATTCTAAGTGGACGTATTGCGAACCCGGATTTGTTCAATCCTTATGTTCCTGGTAGCGTACCAATGGATGCCGGCGTTCATCAGTTATTACACGGGAAATTGTGGGAAATTGACACAGTAAAGGGTGAGCAGTATCCAGATTTAGCAGCTACTATGCCTGAGTTGGTCGAAGGCAAGGAGAATACTTATACATTTAAGATGAAAGAAAATCTTAAATGGTCCGATGGTGAGGTTCTTGATGCTCATGATGTAGCCTTTACATTTAATATGCTTATGGATAGCCAAGAGCTGGCTTTTGGCGCGGTTGTTAGAGAAACCGTTAAATCCTGCCAAGCTCTTGATGATTTAACAGTTGAAATTGTTACACATAAACCGGAACCGAAACTATCTCAGAAATTCGGGGTTACTATTTTTGGTAATGGTTTAACTGTTGTACCTGAACATGTCTGGAAGGATGAGAATCCAGCGACATTCACTTATTCAGATCCTCTAAGCTCAGGTCCATACACGATTAAGGATAGGGATAAGCAAGGGTATTGGTTCCTCTATGAAAAGAGAGAGGATTGGAAGAATACAGCCGTTGGCCAAACGGTTGGCGAGCCTGGACCTCAATATGTTCTTTTTAAGAGTTTTGGCACGGAAGAGAAAAGAATTATGGCTGCAATTTCAAACGAAATCGATATTCTGCAGGATATTACACCAGAGAGCTGGGAGATCTTGAGAAAGAAAAATCCTGAGAGCATGGCATGGTATGCAGGATTTCCATATGCAGATATGAACGATCCATGTGAACGTGGTATTGCCTTTAATTGCGCAGATCCAATCTATGGGAATGCTAATGTTCGCTGGGCACTTGCTCTTGCAACAGATATCAAGAATGTATCTCTTGCAACCTTCGATGGTATGCTTAGAGTATCACCATTACAGTTACCCCCTACGGATGTTCTTATGGATAACTATCATAAGCCAATGGTAGATTGGCTCAAGGAATTCGAACTGGAAGATGGTTACAAGCCATTCGATGATAGTTATGCTACAGAAATCGTTAAGATTTTAAAGGAAAAAGGCGTGGAAGGTTTGCCAGAGACAGAGCAGGATATTATTGACGTGTTTGGAGTAGGCTGGTGGAAATATGATGTTGATCAGGCCACAAAAATTCTTAATAAAGAAGGCTTTACAAAGAAGGACGGCACATGGTATAAGCCGGACGGAAGTGTTTGGGAAATGTCCATTTTAGCACCGGCTGATTTTGAAATTCAGTCAATGAGGCTTGCATTCGCAGTTGCTGATTCATGGAATAAGTTTGGTGTTAAAGTTACCGTCGTACAGCAGGATGCAGCTACATACTGGAATAACGAGGCAACAGCAAACTTTGAGGCTGGTTCCTTTTGGCCAGCTTGTGGAATTATGCCTGATAGCTCGATAAACATGGAGCATTGGAACAGTAAGTATATAGTTCCAGTAGGTGAGCAGGCGCCAGGTAACCGTTGTCGTTGGGGTGGGGAGGCAAATGAAAAGGTTACGGAACTACTTAATGAACTTATGCAGCTGCCTTCGGATGATCCTAGGGTTATTGATGGAATTACCGAAATCTGTAAGCTTTTTGTGGAAGAACAACCATTCATACCTATGTTCGGAACATCGAAATTTGTACCGGTTACAACACACTATTGGACTGGGTTTCAAACTGCAGAAAACGACTTTGAGGGACCTTGGTGGTGGTGGTCACAGTTTAAATATTACACTCCACATTTGAAACCAACAGGTAATTAAGTACAAGTCCACCAGAATGGGTTTTCTGGTGGACTGTTTTAAAAATAATAAGTATGAGGCTGGAGGTTGTTATGAAATTTCTTAAATTTTTAAGTTCACGATTGCTTACATACATATTCGTAATATTATTGGGAATGACAATCGTGTTTTTCGTTCCTAGGTTTATGCCTTCGGATCCTGTTGAATCAATGCTGGGGCAAATGATGAGTAAATCAAGCACCATGGACGCAGCAGCGATTGAGGCTATGCGTAAAACTTTGAATGAAAATTTTGGACTTGAAGGTACGTTGGGTGAACAGTATTTTGGATATATGAAGAGAGTAATCTTTACTCAAGATTTCGGACCGTCTCTTACTATGTATCCGGTTCCGGTTAAAGAGCTAATTGCAGATTCCTTACCATGGACTGTGTGCCTGTTAGGTATTTCAACAGTGATATCTTGGTTAATCGGTAATGGTATTGGATTGCTTGCAGGAATTAGAAAGGATAAAGCATACTCTAAAATCCTTGAAGGTATAGCAATCTGTATTTATCCAATTCCCTATTATATATTTGCGCTAACGCTCATAATGTTATTTGCTTATATTTTCCCAGTGTTCCCGTTAAGTGCTAACTTTGATGTGTCAGGCTTTACTTGGGAAAACTTAAAAACGGTTATCTGGAATTCCGTACTACCGGCACTCTCTCTTATATTAACAGGGACCGGTTGGTGGGTTATTTCAATGACAACACTTTCCCGTAATACCAACGAAGAAGATTTTGTAGCTTTTGCAAGAATGAAGGGATTAAATGAGAGGAAAGTTATCAGTAGATATGTTTTGCCAAACACAATCCTGCCGCAAATTACCATGCTGGCATTACAAATGGGTACCATTTTTAATGGCTCATTAATAACAGAGATTCTATTTAATTATCCTGGTCTTGGCTCTCTTATTTACAGAGGGATTTTACAGGCTGACTATAATCTAATTATGGGAACGATTACTACCTCTATTTTTGCAGTTGCAACTGCAACATTGGTTATTGATTTACTATATCCGTTTATCGATCCTAGAGTCAGGTATAATTAGGGAGGGGAATATGAAAAATTGGAACTTAAGATTAAAGTTAGGTCTGGTTATACTAAGCTTTTTCATGATTCTTGGCTTCTTTTTTCCACTATTATATTCGGGAAATGTTACCGAATGGAGCACATATCCTACGAATCTTAAGCCAAGCATGGAGCATTTCTTGGGTACAAATAGCTTAGGTCAAGATATCTTTTGGTTGCTATGCAACTCTATTCGAACTTCGTTTTTGATCGGTTTGTTTGTTGCATTTTTTTCAACACTCATTGGTATTCTTGCGGGATTGGTTGCAGGATTAAAGGGCGGAGCAGTTGATAGAATCGTAATGCTGCTTGCGGATACATTCATTGTTATTCCTTCTTTGCCTATTCTTATTCTGATTGGAAGTTTAACGAAAGGTACCGCATCCTTATTTCTTATAGGGGGCGTTCTCATTGCTTTTAATTGGCCTTGGCCGGCACGGCAGGTGCGATCTATGGCATTAACCTTAAGAGAAAGAGATTATATCAGTATAGCACGGTTTTCTGGAGAAAGTACGATTCGTATATTAGTTAAAGAAATTTTTCCGTTTGTTAAGGATTGGTCTATTGGTAACTTTATCAATACAATTCTTGTTGCTATTTCTTCTGAGTCGGGACTCGCAGTTATCGGCATGTCAAGCAACAGCAAGGCAACATTAGGTACCATGATTTATTGGGCTAACCAACATCAAGCAATGCTTGGTGGAAAATGGGTTTGGATTGGTTCGCCCGTTGTTGCAATTTGCTTAATTTTCATCGGTCTGTTCTTGCTCATGACAGGACAGCAGCAGTATTCTGCATTAAGGAGGGGCAAATAATGTTTGAGATTAATCATGTTAGTGCTCGCTACAATATGCTTACCAGTTTTGTAAATGCAGTTGATGATGTTAATTTTAATATTGAGAAGAATGAAATATTTGGAATAGCAGGAGAATCCGGCTGTGGCAAATCTACATTGCTTAAGGTTATGTATGACTTAGTGGATTACCCACTTGAGATTTCAAGTGGCTCTGTAAGGCTTTATAATGGCAATTCCGAAACAAATTATATAGAAACAGGAAAACTTAAAGAATGTTGGTGGAAAGATATTTCATATATCTCTCAAGGCGCAATGAATGTTATGAATCCGATCACAAAGGTTGAAAATCAGTTCTTTGATACTGTCAGGCGTGGATACCATAAAAAAATGACGAAAAAGCAAATCAGGGAAAAGGTTGCAGCTTATATGAAAGAACTGGAGCTTTCTCCGGATGTGTTGAAGGCTTACCCTCATCAGCTTTCCGGAGGTATGCGCCAACGAGTTTTAATCGCACTTGCTACATTTTTGAATCCACGTATCATATTAGCAGATGAACCAACAACAGCATTGGATGTTGTTGTTCAAAAGGATATTCTTACTATGCTTATGTCGGTGCAAAAAAGAATGAAAAACTCCATGGTAATCGTTTCACATGATATGGGTGTTCATTATCAAGTCACAAATCGGATTGGTATAATGTATGCCGGACAGATGATTGAGATTGGACCCACGGATGAAATATTTAGTCATCCGAAGCATCCTTATACGCAAATGCTGATAAGCGCACTTCCTAAGGTTGGTGATAACAGCCAAAAGGAAGGTATACCGGGTACCCCTCCAAACTTGAAAAGTCCTCCCATAGGATGCCGTTTTGCACCAAGATGTAAGTATGCTGCCGATGAATGTCGTAAAATCAGACCGCAGATGGTTCCGGTTGGAGATAAGCATTTTGCAGCATGTTTATTGCTAGAACACGCTAAAGGAGGGAATGAATAATGGAGAATAACATATTAGAAATAAACCAACTTAGTCGTGTATTCCGAATTGGTGGTATGATAATGGGAAATAAAATTAAGGCGGTGGATAATGTTTCAATCAGAATGCCATCGGATAAATCTTGGATAATGAGCATTGTTGGTGAATCAGGAAGTGGTAAGACGACTCTTGCTAAGATGATATTGGGTCTGCTTGATATCTCTGCTGGAAACATAATTATAGATGGGAACAATGTGAAATATTACAGAAAGCATAAAAAAGAATTTTATAAAATTGTACAACCTATTTTACAAAATCCATTTACTACTTTTAGTATGAAGCGAACAGTAGATAGCTATCTTTATGAAACAGCACTGAATTTGGGCATTGCAAAAAACAAAGAGGAAGCAAAAGCTGTTATTACGGAGACCTTGAAAAGTGTAGGCTTGATATATAATCAAGTAAAGGATAAATACCCAAACCAATTTTCCGGTGGAGAATTGCAACGTATTTCGATTGCTCGTGCACTTATCACGAAACCTAAAATAATTGTTGCAGATGAACCGGTAGCTATGATTGATGCATCCTTGAGAATGAATATTGTTAATATATTTAAAAATCTCAAAGATGAGTATAATGTCAACTTTGTATATATTACTCACGACCTCTCAACAGCATATTATGTTAGTGATTATATTGTGACTATGTATAAGGGTAGTATGATTGAATTCGGAAATGCAAAAGAGGTTTTAAAAAATCCAGGACATCCATATACGGAACTTCTTCTTGAATCGATTCCTAAGATTGGGGCAAAGTGGAGTAGCGAAGATCGACTTCATATGGAGGATGCAGAGAATAAAGTTATCAATGGTACTGGTTGTAAATTTGCTAAAAGATGCCCTTATGCAAAAGAGGTATGTTTCCAAATCTCTCCGTATATGGTGCAGTTGAACGATTGCCATAAAACTTTGTGCATTAAGCCGAACAACTATAAAGTTGATTGATAATAAGGTGGTGAATAGAATGATTAGGAAGGTTCATTTCAAAAAGATATTTCTAATAAGCTTTCTAAGTATGGCTATAATAATAGCTGTTTTATTGGCTGTTAGCGCATTGAAACCACGTTCAAGAAAAACCAATGGGGTTAAGCTTCTTAGCTTCTCAATAGGGGAAAAATTACATGGATATTCCGTGTGGGATTCACAAGGCAAAGAGATGGATGTATCGGACATTACTGACAAGAAAACTCTTGTGATTTTTGCAATGAAAGGATGTAGAGATTGCATTGCCGATTTTGATACCTATCGAATTCTTGTCCCTCTTTATAATAATAGAGAATTTTCCGTTACTTTTGTATGGGATGATAAGGTTCCTCAAGAGCAACTCGACAAGCTGAATATTCCCCCAGAAGTTTCGTTTTCTGCAAAAGGAAAATATAAATTTACAGATTGGGTGCCTAGCTATTATTTTATTGATGAAAATGATATTATTACAGCGCAAACTACTAAGATATCTGAGGCTGCTGAGCTCTTACCTCAGATTACAGTAAACGTAGATAGTGTGATACGTTTATCCAATGGATTACCGATTCTGTTAGGTGTAAGCGGTTGCGGGGCATGCAAAAAAGCAGTGGAGGCTCTTGAACAAGATGGGACAGACTATTTGTATTTTCTACAAGGTGAGGAGTTGAATGAGAATTCTAAGAAAAACACATTTGCTGATCCAGAGAGGCTCATATCAAAAGCTTTTCATATTGAAGAATATCCTTCCTATATTTATGTAGATTCTGATGAGAATGTAATTATTGGAGAGAAATAAAGGTTACACGTTGAACTTATGAGTATAGAAATCTATAATAAAATACAACCAAACACACTTGTGGTTTAAGTTTATCATTGGTATAATCATAATAGTCTCAAAAACAAATAGCAACTTTATCCCATACAAAAAAGTATAGATTTTAAGGTGATTAATAATTTCACTTTTTGATTTATGCATCAAATAGGATATAGAGTTCACAAGAATGCTTTGATTTACGAAAGTGAGTGATAAGTTGAGTACTATTTATGAT
>ENA-UOOI01003889-UOOI01003889.1-fermentation-metagenome-genome-assembly--contig:-NODE-3889-length-10537-cov-5.162660_pt1 | contig 10537 bp, 10 predicted proteins | sample MGYA00245779_ERZ724027 | MGnify/ENA primary metagenome ERZ724027 (study PRJEB28704, sample SAMN03018318) | fermentation metagenome | biome: anthropogenic terrestrial biome; feature: soil; material...
ACCCTGTGCTGATACTCGGGATATGTAAAATCGCTGTGAATTTCATCGCTGACCACAATTATACCATATTTTACGCAAATGTCACCAAGTTTTCTCAGTTCCCATTCCTTCCACACCCGCCCCACAGGGTTGTGGGGACTGCAGAGCAAAAATAGTTTTACATTATTTTCCTTAATTTGTTTTTCAAAGTCCTCAAAATCAATTTCATAATGCCCGTTCTCCAACTTCAGAGGACTATTCACCAGTACCCTGTCATTGTCACGGATAACTTCACTAAAAGGGTAATATACAGGCTGTTGGATCAGAACCCCTTCGCCTTCTTTTGTAAATGCGCGGATGGCCGCTGCAATCCCAAAGACCACCCCGGGTGTTTTTACCAGCCAGTTTGCCTTTAAATTCCAGTCAAACCTTTCTTTGTACCACTTGGATATAGCCCAGAAGTAATCCTCTTTTCCTTCGCTGTATCCGAATATTCCGTGTTTTACTACTCGCTCCAGCTTTTCAAGAATAGCCGGTGCTGTCTGAAAGTCCATATCTGCCACCCACAGTGGCAGAATCCCCTCTCTCTTTCCTCTTTCCCGTGCAAAATCGTATTTCAGACAGTTTGTCCCACGGCGCTCTACTACTGTATCAAAATCAAACTTCATAGCTACCCTCCCCCCCATTCTTCACGCCAGTGCCTGTGCCAGATCGGCAATCAGGTCATCTACATTTTCAATTCCTGCAGAAAATCTCAGGAAATCACTGGTGATCCCCAGTCTTTCACGAACTTCGGCCGGCACATCTCCATGGGTTTGCAGCATAGGATAAGTAATCAAAGACTCTGCCCCGCCAAGGCTTTCCGCATAGGTGATCAGTTTCACCCTCTCCAGTATGAGTCTTGCAGTTTCTTCACTGTCTGTCCTAAAAGAAATCATGCTGCCGGCTCCTCTTGCCTGCCTGCGATTTGTTTCATATCCCGGATGTTCGGGAAGCCCCACATAATACACCTGTGTTACTTTCTCCTGCTGTTTCAGCCACCCGGCAATCTTAGCGGCATTGCTCTGCTGCTTCTCCATACGAACGGACAGTGTTTTAATTCCTCTTATTAGAAGGAAACTGTCAAAAGGTGCCAGACAACACCCGATTGTCTTAAATAAATACCTTATTCTTTCTGCCAGCGCAGCATTGCTTGTACTCAAAAAGCCGGCTAGAGTATCATTGTGACCTTCCAGAAACTTAGTCCCGCTGTGGACAACTAAATCTGCTCCAAACTCCAGAGGATTCTGAAAATATGGCGACAGAAATGTATTGTCCACAATAAGCAACAGGTGGAATTCATCTGCCAGCCGTCTCATCTGGGCCAAATCTGTCACCTGCATGGTTGGATTGCTGGGAGTTTCAATATACAGGGCTTTCGTGTTTTCCTGAATATGATTTTCCACAAGCTTTACCTTTGATGTATTGACATAGGAAAACTCAATTCCTCTCTGGGCACCTATGGTGTCGAACATGCGGACAGAACCCCCGTACAGATCCTCGGAGCAAAGGATATGGTCCTTTGCACCAAACAATTCCAGGCACAGTTCAATCGCAGCCATTCCCGTAGAACACGCTACTGTATCCACTGCCCCCTCCAATGACGACATAATCTCCTCAAGCTCTGCTCTGGTAGGATTGCTCTCCCTTGTGTAATCATATCCTGTAGAATGTCCAATCCCCGGGTGCGAAAACGTCGCTGTCTGAAAAATCGGCACAGAAACCGCCCCAAAAGGATGCTTCTCCTGATTCCCCCCTCTTCCATGAATACATCGTGTCTCTATATCGTAATCCATCCTTTTTCCTCCTATTTGCAAATTCTCAAAGGGGTCTGACCCTTTTGCCGTCCGTTTTCAGACTTTTCAGATTATTTAGTAAAAACGGGAAGGCATCGTCTTCCCGTTTTTACTAAATGTAGTACATGTCCTGTTCATATCCGCTGTGTGTTAAATATTCCTTTTCTAAATCTGCCAGTGTTATATTTTTTAGTATTTCATCCAGTTGTTCATTTACTTTGTCGATGACTACTGTCTGAATTGTCTGTATAATTTCCTGCTGGCTGTTATCCTCGGGACTTGCCTCCGCTTCAATCTGATAGCTTCCATCCAGTGCTTCTAATATAGAAGCTACCGTGATATTTTCTGCACTGTCATTCAGCAGATATCCGCCCTGCGGCCCTTTTATGCTTTTTACAATTTCTGCTCTTCTAAGACTGGCAAATACCTGTTCCAGATATTGCAGAGAAATGCCGTTCCGCTCGGCAATACTACTTAGTGCTACATGGTCTGTCTTAGAATTTACGGACAAATCTATTAATGCCCTAAGACCATATCTGCTTTTTTTTGAAAATTTCATGGTACCCTCCACAGTTTTTGTATATTATACTGCATTAAATGCCTCTTGTAAATCTTCTATAATATCATCGATATGCTCCGTACCAATGGAAAGGCGGATAGTATTCGGCTTGATGCCCTGGTCGAGCAGTTCCTCCTCTGTGCACTGGCTGTGCGTTGTCGTTGCCGGATGGATAACCAGTGACTTCACATCGGCCACATTTGCCAAAAGTGAGAACAATTCCAGATGATCTATGAATTCCTGTGCCTTCTTTGCGTCTCCCTTGATTTCAAATGTGAAGATAGACCCCCCGCCATTTGGGAAATACTTTGCATACAGCTCTTTTTGTGTTTCGTCTTCTGTCACGGACGGATGATGTACCTCCTCGACCTGTGGATGATTTTTCAGATATTGCACCACTTTCAGGGCATTTTCCACATGGCGCTCTACACGGAGAGACAATGTCTCAAGTCCCTGTAAGAACAAGAATGAGTGAAATGGAGATATCGTTGCCCCTGTATCTCTTAACAGAATCGCACGGATCTTTGTCACAAAAGCTGCCGGTCCTACCGCTTTTGTAAAGCTGATGCCGTGATAGCTTGGATTGGGTTCTGTCAGTGAAGCAAACTTTCCTGAAGCTTCCCAGTCAAATTTTCCGCTGTCCACAATCACTCCGCCGATAGTAGTTCCATGTCCGCCGATAAATTTTGTTGCGGAATGTACCACAATGTCCGCGCCATATTCAATCGGACGTACCAGGTATGGTGTTGCAAATGTGTTGTCCACAACAAGAGGAATCTTGTGTGCGTGAGCAATCTCTGCAATTTTTTCAATATCTACTACATCCGAATTCGGATTTCCCAGTGTCTCTATAAAGATTGCCTTTGTGTTCTCTTTAATGGCAGCGTTTACTGCGCTCTCGTCAAAAATATCCACAAAAGTAGTTGTAATTCCATACTGCGGCAGTGTGTGAGCCAGCAGATTGTAAGTGCCCCCATAAATGTTTTTGGCAGATACAATGTGATCGCCATTCTGTGCCAGATTCTCAATGGTATATGTGACAGCTGCGGCACCAGATGCAACTGCAAGTGCCGCCACGCCTCCTTCCAGTGCCGCAATGCGCTGTTCAAACACATCTTCTGTGGGATTCGTCAGACGCCCGTATATGTTACCCGCATCAGAAAGTCCAAAACGTGCAGCTGCATGCTCACTGTTGTGGAACACATAAGATGATGTCTGATAAATAGGAACCGCTCTTGCATCGGTTACCGGGTCTGGCTGCTCCTGTCCTACGTGCAGCTGCAGCGTCTCAAATTTTAACTTTCTATTCTCTCTTGTAATCTTTTCACCCAATTTATTTTACCTCATTTTCCTTTTACTCGCCAAAAAGCGGTGTAGAATAGTATCTGTCTCCTGTATCCGGCAATAATGCCACAATTGTTTTCCCTTTGTTCTCGGGGCGTTTCGCCAGCTCAATTGCTGCATACAATGCTGCTCCGGAAGAAATCCCCACCAGAACACCTTCCTGCTTTGCAAATGATTTTGCCGTTGCAAATGCATCGTCATTCTCTATCTTCAGAATCTCGTCGTAAATCTTTGTATTCAGCACCTCCGGTACGAAGCCTGCCCCGATTCCCTGAATCTTATGCGGCCCGCTCTTACCTTCGGAAAGCACCGGTGAGGATGCCGGCTCTACTGCTACAATTTTGACATCGGGATTCTGTGCTTTCAGATATTCACCCACACCTGTGAGAGTACCGCCTGTGCCAACTCCCGCGATAAAAATGTCTACCTTTCCATCTGTGTCATTCCAGATTTCCGGTCCTGTCGTAGCCTTGTGAACAGCTGGGTTTGCAGGGTTTACAAACTGTCCCGGAATAAAGCTGTCCGGAGTTTCCTTTGCAAGTTCGTCTGCCTTGGCAATGGCACCCTTCATTCCCTTTGCCCCCTCGGTCAGTACCAACTCTGCACCGTAAGCCTTCAGTATATTTCTTCTTTCAACACTCATTGTCTCCGGCATAGTCAAAATGATACGGTAGCCCTTTGCCGCTGCTATAGATGCAAGACCAATTCCTGTATTACCTGATGTAGGTTCAATGATGACGGAGCCTTCCTTTAGGATACCCTTCTCTTCTGCGTCCTCAATCATTGCCTTCGCGATTCTGTCCTTGACACTTCCCGCGGGATTAAAATATTCCAGCTTTGCCAATATAGTTGCTTCCAAATTCAGGCTCTTTTCTACATTTACCACTTCCATCAGGGGGGTATTCCCTATCAATCCCAATGTTCCTTTAAAAATATTTGCCATTTTCTTTTCCCTACCTTTCATATATGTTTAGTATGTTTTATGTTATTATTATATCCATGTTATCCAAATATGTCAACTATATTTTTGCAATTCCAGTATACAAATTTTTAATGGCACATGCAAGGGAAAACTCATATTTCTTTACATGTGCCATCTATGCATTATCCTTGCAATTGCTGAGAAGAGACGAAGGGCCAGCTCGACTCCGCTGCCCTTCTGTATAGGTATTTCAATATTTTGCCAACACTGCGTCTTCTACGCTGGAGCGCAGTGGGGGATGAGGTGTCTGATCTCCATATCCTACATCTACATATGTTACCATTCTAATGTAGTCCGGCAGCTCAAACTTTTTTCTAAGTCTGTCAGAAAACTCCTGGTTCGGGAACGTGAGCCATACACCCTCCAGGCCTGCGGCATGGGCAGCAAGTACAATGTTCTGGCCTGCAGCGCCGGCATCCAGAAGCTGATTTCTTACAGGTGTAAATGAATTTGCCTTATAGCATCTCATATCCTGGAGAATCACCAGATGAACCGGGCCACCCGGGACATCGCTTCCTTTAAATAATCCAGGCTCATTTTTTTCTCTTACTACAATATATTTAATGGACTGGACATTGCAGCCATGGGCAGCCCACAGCCCTGCCTCCAGAACTTTATCAATAATTTCATCCGGCACTTCCTGATCCGTAAATTCTCTGACCGAACGCCTCTCCTTTAGTATAGTAAAGAAATTCTCTTCCATTTCTTTTGTAACTGTCTTAGGCACATATGGTGATAAATCCACCGGCTCTCCATTAGAAAGCTTATCCGCAGACTGCACTAAGAAGCTGGCATATTGATATTCCGGAAGTTCTTGGCTCAATCCCCGCTTTACCCACAATTCAAGGAGATGTTTTGTGTAATCCGCCTGTGTTTCCTTAAGCCTCAAATTGCGGTATGCCGCATGGTACATCTGAATTTCCAGTGTATGATGGCACCTTTCCCTCACTCTGGCCCTAAATTCAATCTCATCCATATTCAGGAATTCTTCATCTGTAATCTGCATATTCTTGTTCCATATTGCCCTGGACTCCTCCTTACTGAGATAATCCATACTTGTGTCTCTAAACATATTCAACCTCCCTATACATTCTTGAAAGGGTACTTCAGGAGGGCTAGCTCGACTTCGCTTCGGCTGATTGCCGCCACAATATCTGCGGCCTTCTGCACCAAGTAATCGTCGCTCCTTGTACGTGGGTGGGGAATCGAAATCTCATATTCCTCCTGCACCTTGCTGGGCCGCGGACTTAACAAAATGACCCTGTCCGCAAGGTACACTGCTTCATTGATATCATGGGTTACAAATAAAACTGTCTTTTTCTCCTCCTGTCTAATTCGGATTAATTCTTCCTGCAGCGTGCATCTGGTCAGGTGGTCCACGGCGCTGAAGGGTTCATCCATAAGAATTACCTTCGGGTTCATCACAAGAGCCCTGGCAATCCCCGCCCTTTGTTTCATTCCGCCTGAAAGCTGTGAAGGGTACTTATTTTCAAATCCGCTTAAATTCATCATCCTTACATATTTTGTTACCCGCTCTTCCCGCTCATCTTTAGGGACTTTTGCAATATCCATCCCGAAAGCGATATTCTTCTTAATAGTTCTCCACGGATAGAGCGAAGCATCCTGAAATACAACGCCGATATCCCGGCTTGTTCCCTTCACCGGAACATCATCCAGCAGAACCTCACCTGCTGTATGTTCAAGAAGGCCGGCAACTATCTCAAGCAACGTACTTTTCCCACATCCCGAAGGACCTACGATGCAGACAAATTCCCCGTCCCGGATCTCCATGTTAATATCTGTCAGAGCATGCGTCATCTCACCGTTCTCACCGGGATAATATTTCTCCAGATTTTTGATTTTAATGGTCGGCATTCTTTTTTGCTCCCTCCTTGCTATTTGCTTTCCGGGTCTGTAAGGCCCAGTTCATCAGCAGCTTTCTGCGCAAATTCGTTTGTATAAGTTCCATCCGCCTTTACGTTTTTGTCGAGCCATCCGTAATCCTTCAGATATTCTACGGTCGTATTAATCCTGTCTTCCGGTATTACCGGATAATCAAACCATACATCTTTCTCTGATTCCACAGCCTTTTTCATTACATCTTCCGGAGTATTCATCTGTTTGGCCGCCCAGGAAATGAATTCATCAAAATATTCATTTTTCACTTCTTCGTGCACTTTATAGTAAGCGGTCAGAAAACGCTGTAATTTCTCAGGCTGCTTTTCAATCATCTCATTTGAGGCTATAATAGTTCCTGTATAATAATCTGGAATGTAGTCCCATGCCCGGCCAAGAATGTGACCTGTCCCTTCGGCTTCAGCCAGGGCGGCATAGGGATTATGAATGATTGTTGCGTCTACTTCCCCTGATGTAAGTGTGGCATATGCTGACTGGTAAGTTCCATTTGCCACCAGTGTCACATCGTCTTCGCCAATTTCGTTCTCTTCCAGCATCTTCAGGACAGACAGCCTCATGCCGCCTGCGGCAGCTGCAGTTCCGATTGTTTTTCCTTTCAGGTCACTGATCTCTTTTATACTATCATCCCCGGCAACCAGCCAGTAGCAGCCGGAATACCTCCACATATTTCCTACCAGTTTTGCAGGAACACCATTGTAAATACCGGGAATGTAGGAGCTTGGATCGCCGTCGGCAAGATCAACCTCTCCCCTGGTTATCATTGAAAGGACCTCGTCATTGCTGCTCCACTGGATATTGTCAAATTCAATACCAAGTTCTTTGTACAATCCTTTTTCAATGGCAAAGTTATTGACCGCACCTGTCATACCTGTGGCAAAGCAGGTACGGAGTTTAATTGTATCGTCATCTTCGGATGAAGGGTTAGATGATGCAGAATCTGCTGTTCCTGCCGTTTCAGGCCTTTTTGATGCTTCAGAGTCTTTTGATGATGAGCATCCGGCCACAACCGAAACTATCAGTGCCGCTGCTGTCAATACAGATATAATTCTTTTTTTCATGTACAATACCTCTTTCATTTCGTTAGATTTTCAGGATCTTTACTTTGATCTTTATACTCGCCTCCACCTGTGACACATTAAATACTCAATCACTGCAATCAGTTTAACAAAGCATACCGAAATCACTGTTACCAGTATGATAATGAAAAACATCCTGGGTGTATTCAGCAGATTCTGAGATTCTGAAAGTAAATACCCCAGTCCCGCTTTGGCGGACTGCATTTCGGAAAATACAACTCCAGTCAGGGCTGTTGCCGCAGCCAGTCTCAGACCGTTGAACATAGAGGGCAGCGCTGCCGGAATCATGACTTTAAATACTGTCTGCAGCTTTGTTGCATTAAATACCCTCGCCACTTTCAAATACTCTGTCTTACATTCTTTTGCTCCGGTAACAGTATTATATAGAATTTGAAATACGGAAAACAAGAATATAAGTACCACTTTGGATTTAAAACCAATCCCAAACCACAGGATAAGCAGAGGCAGTATCGCTGTCTTGGGAATTGCCATAACTGCTGAAAAAAATACATTACTGTACGCTTCCACTTTTGGGAACATGGTCCAAATCAAACCTACCGCAATACCAAACACTGCAGCCAGTGCATATCCCACTGCCACCTCCTGAAGCGTAAAAATCAAATGGGGCCACAAAGTTCCGTCTGTTATAATACGGGCTGCCTCTTTCACGATGCTGGAGGGGGATGCCATGAATACCTTGTTGACTGCTCCGGAACCCACTGCATATTCCATACCCCCAAGCAGTGCCATCAATGTAAGAATCTGCAGCACATTGATAAATGTGATTTTTCGCTTACTGCTCTTTGCCGCCATAGGTGTAATTTCCTTTCTTCACTTCTTCGCTTACAAAATATTCTCTCTCACAGCTTTCTCCCTCAAGCAGTACATTCTGGGTGAGCTTATGGGAAAGGCGTTTCGTAAAATTTTCAATCGTCGTGGTGTCTATCACATCGCAGTAATAAGGTGCCAGCTCCTTAAACCAGGGATGCTCATCAAAATATGTTCTCCAGACTTCAGCGTAAGGACAGTGGTCTGCTCCCCACTGTGGGATCCAACCACACAAAGGCAAGTCTACCACCTCCATAAAATCTTTCTTTGTCTCTGTGGCCTTCCCCTGCTTATGTGCCTTTTCCCTTAACTGATCAGAACGGTCCACAGCCAGCTCAAATACAGTCTGCCTGACAATTTCTTTCGTTTTTTCCAGACCATAAGTCTTCTGAAGTACATCGCAAAAGTGAAAATACAGCATTGCAAACTGTCTTGCCGCCTTTCTGATTTCATCCACCATCTGCTCTCTCAAAACAGTGCCCGTTATTTTGTAACTTTCCTTTCCCATATTTCCTCTTCCTCCACCGAATAGAACTTATTCAGAAATTCTATATATTCTTCTTTTGACTGAAATACCGGGTGGTACTCCTCCTTTACTCTTTTGGCAAGTGCCGCCCCATCCTTCAACATCCGATATGCGCTGAGTGCAAAAATCTTTGCTGTCAATATATATGCTTCCTCCTCATCACAGACCGCAAACTCGGACTGATGAAGTCCACCTGATGCGCCGCCGGTGTTAAATGTGAGTACCGGCATTAGATGCTGTACATCGCCCACATCTGTAGAGCCTCCTCCGTGCTTTTTAACCACATCTGTATCCACCTTTTTGGGAGCTGATACCTCTTTTATCACTTCCAGGACTTCCTCCGGCACTGCCTGGGGAAGAGACGGAAGGTACCCGGGCATTGTCTCAATCTGGTACCCGGCACCCATGGCCATCGCTCCGGCTTTAAAGGATCTGTCTGTCTTCAGGGAAGCGTCCGTAAATGCTTCTCTTGTCTTTCCTCTTACCAGTGTTTCAATAATAGCCTCATCGGGTACCACATTTACCAGATTGCCGCCTTTTGTCATAATCGGGTGCACTCTGACACAGTCCTCGTCGCGGAATGTCTCACGGTTAAAAGCCAGTCCCTGAAGCCCCAGCGCAGCAGCCGACAGTGCGTTTACCCCCTGCTCTTTTGCTGCTGCCGCATGTGCCGCCTTGCCTTTTATGGTAATAACCTTAGATACAAAACCGTTGCTGCTTCCAGTCCCGGCGGATATTCCCTCCATGGAAATGTGATGAACAATGCATGCGTCAATATCATCAAATGCCCCTATACGGATCAATTCACATTTCCCGCCGCCGTAGCCAATTTTATTCTGTTTCATTAATGTTTTCTTAAATTCCACTTCTCCGTATTCTTCCGCCGGTGCCGCCAGGAAAACGATCTGTCCATTCAACTTTTCTGAAATGTTTTTTTCCGTAAGTGCAAGAGCCGCCCCTATGACCCCTGCAAGCTGTGCGTGGTGTCCGCAGCAGTGTGCCGCCTGTGTGTCAGGATTCGCATATACATGGCTGGGAATCCTCAGTGCATCTAGTTCGCCAATCGACGCAAGAGAAAAATTGTCTTTCTCTTCCGAGTTCAGATATGCCTTCACACCAGTAATAGCCAAATTATCTTCTATCCGCTCCGTCCGGCTCTCCATGAATTTCCGAAATTTCTCACTGGTTCTGAATTCCTTGTACCCCAGTTCACCATGACAATAAACATCATTCGCAAATTCCAAAATCACACTTCTGTTGTCATCAATTATCTGTACAATCTGCTCTTCCGTTTTGTCCATACACACCCTTCTCTCGCCTTTATTATGCAATTTTTCACATTAACGTCCTAAAACATATATTGCATGTATGATTAGTAGGTATATTATCACTATTTTTCCTAGCTGTCAATTACTTTTTATACTTCTCATATATAAATAATATGATACCAGGGTCAAAAGGTCATGCGTTTCATGCTTGCATGAAAAAGCA
>ENA-UOOI01003891-UOOI01003891.1-fermentation-metagenome-genome-assembly--contig:-NODE-3891-length-10528-cov-3.605175_pt1 | contig 10528 bp, 9 predicted proteins | sample MGYA00245779_ERZ724027 | MGnify/ENA primary metagenome ERZ724027 (study PRJEB28704, sample SAMN03018318) | fermentation metagenome | biome: anthropogenic terrestrial biome; feature: soil; material...
GATCTCGATTATAAACAATTAAAAATCAACTGGATCTAAGTGTCCAGTAGTGAAAAATTATCAATAATGAAACCGACATGATTGAAATAATCATTAAACACCCGCAGGGGAATGATTATTTTAGATGTAAAAGGTTCCATATAGCAACAAGAAAAATAAGATAATCATATGAAACGAGCATGATAATCATCATCACACAAGTGGATGATCAAAAGCGAGTTCCATACGATACCTTTGAAAATAAATAATTTTAATCGTATGAAAATAAAGATATATTATATTTTGGTGTTGTTTATAGTGACATCAATAATAGGATGTGAATCAGACGATTCATTTTTAAGAGAAAATCCTTTCACGTTTTACACAGTTGATAATGCTTTCTCTACCTCTGCTCAAGTTGATCAGGCTTTAATAGCCAATTACTCTTATTTACGCAGTTTGTGGGCAAACCCGAACGGAGCTGCATGGATATATGATTTTAGAGGGAATGGTACAGATATGTATGATGTAGCAAACATACGGAGTAGTTCCACTTTTAACAATTATGGTGAGATCAACCCTTTAAAAGACAATTTTTATCAAATATTTAATGCGTTTTATGGGGTAATTGCGCGGGCGAACCTTACCATATATTCAGCAGAATTACCACAGGTAACTTGGGCCTCAGAAACGGATAAAGCATACGCTCTGGCCCAAGCCCGTTTTTTTCGAGCTTTTGCTTATAAAAATTTGGGCGAACTTTTCGGGGGTATACCTATTGTGACCGAAATCGTTACAACTCCACGTTATGATTTTGAAAGAACTACACGCATCGAGACCTATCAGTATGCTATTGATGAGATGGAAGCTATTGAAAATGATTTGCCGGAAACAACAAATAGCGGAGGACGACTTGTTCGCGGGGCAGTACAACATAACCTTTGCGAGTTGTACCTCGCCCTGGGTATTCAGATGGCAGCTGAAGGAAATACAAGCGGCGCTCAGACTGCATTTACCAAATCAATTACCTATGGAGATAAGGTGATTAACGGAGGTATTTATTCCTTAATTAATTCTCGATATGGTAAAAGAAAAAATGAAAATGCTATCATTATGAATGTATATAAGGATGGTGTGACCAATTCAATAATTGATACACTGATGTTCTCAACAAATTATTATTGGGATTTGTTTCAGGAAGGAAACGTGAACTATCAGGACGGTAATACTGAATGTATATGGGCAATGCAAATAGATTATGCTGCATACAGGGCCGGTGACACAAAATCCAGATTGCCCCATACCCGTGCTTTTGTTCCTGTTTTCCGTGTATTGTCGGCACACATGAAAGGGACTTTAGAAGATCTTGGTGGTCGCGGCATTTCTATTACTATGCCTACAATGTATACTAGAGATAGTATTTGGAGTGGAAAATTCAATACGGATATGCGGAATTCTGACATATGTTTCCGGCGCAGGTTTAAAGGGAATGTGGCCTCGTCTCCTTATTATAAAAAAGTTATTCCCTGGGATTTCATTTACAACGGCGACCCCAATGCAAATACAAATACGAACAACAAAAGTATAATGCATCCAATATCTTGTAAAGTTACCACCGACAAGTTTACAGGGGTAAGTGATGGCGAAGACATGAGTTATTTGTTTCGGGATGATTATTTCATTCGTCTGCCGGAAACAATCCTGCTTCGTGCAGAAGCTAAACAACGAAGCGGGGATAAAACCGGCGCTGCCGCAGACATCAATTTGTTGAGAGTTAGGGCTCAATGTTCGTATTTGGTCACAGCTTCCGATATGGATGATGATTTCAACATGATTCTTGATGAACGTGCCAGAGAATTGATGTATGAAGAAAGTAGATGGAATACCTTGCTACGCATGGGGGGAACAACTGCGGTAGATCGCATCAGAAAATATGCATATTGGCCAGTAGCAAAAACGACATTGATATTTGATTACAATTTATGGCCTATCCCTCAAAAAGTAATTGATTCCAATACCGAAGTAAAATTGGATCAAAATTCAGGCTGGGAATAAAAAATAAAAGGTAGATCTTTTTAGTTTTAAAAATACATAATGAATGAAGAAAAGGATGTCTCGTTAGGGACATCCTTTGTCCAGGTTAATTAATTTAAACTTTTTTATATGAAAAGGATTATTTTTTCTATTTTATTTTTGGCCATAGGGATTGCTGTTTCTGGTCAAATCAAGGGATACTTGATAAAACAAAATATTCCATATTATAATGAGGAAGTCAGAAAATCAGATAGTTATATTTATGAAAGATGCCTTTTGGATATTTATTATCCTGAAAATGTCAAGGGTTTTCCTACCATTGTATGGTTTCATGGAGGTGGATTAACAACAGGAGATAAATCCAAATCATTTCCATGGGAGCTTGCAAAAAATGGAGTGGCTGTTGTATCTGTCAACTATCGGTTGTATCCCAAAGTTAAATGTCCAAAATATTTGGAAGATGCTGCATCTGCTGTCGCCTGGGTTTTCTCTCATATAAAAAGTTATGGTGGCGATCCAAAATTTGTCTTCGTGGCCGGACACTCAGCGGGAGCATATCTCACTAATATGTTAGGATTAGATAAAAGGTGGTTATCCGCGTATCATATTGATGCTGATAGTATTGCCGGTTTATTTTCCGTAAGTGGTAATGGCATTACACACCAGGCCATAAGAGATGAGCAAGGGATTTCGAATAAAATACCAGTTATAGATAAGTATGCGCCACTGTTTCATGTTCGGGCTGATGCACCCCCTCTTTTCCTTATGACAGGTGATCGGGAAATGGAGTACATTGGAAGATATGAAGAAAATGCATATTTTATGCGAATGATGAAACTGGCAGGGCATAAAAAAACAATTTTATATGAGTTTGATGGCTATGGTCACGATATTACAATACCTGCATTTCCATTGATGTTAAAACAGGTGAATATCATTTGTGGACAAATCAAGAAAACTGATTAAATTTGAAACAAAAACAACGGTTGGGAACACAGGTAAATCCCCGTTTCTAACTTTTATATTACCTTTAGCATTGTCATACCCCCGCTTTGAAGTAAGGGTATGACTTTGCATAGAGAAATACATATCAATAAAAAACTATGAAGACAACTATCTGCCTGATTTTATTTCTTTTTTTGTTTTCGTGTTCAAACTCCAAAAACGAGATTTCTGAAATAAGTTACAGTCATTTGAAAGAGAATTTTCAGAATCCCCCGGCCGAATCCGGGGTAAACTGCTGGTGGTGGTGGCTCAATGGCAACGTAAACAAAGCGGCCATCACAAAAGATCTGGAAGCGATGAAATCGAAAAATTTCCAGGGAGCGATGATTTTCGATGCCGGCGGCCACAACCAGCGCGGCAATAAAGACATCCGGACCGGGCCACTGTACGGAACAGATGAATGGAACGAACTTTTTGTATTTGCTCTTGACGAAGCTGAACGGCTGGGACTGCAAATGGGGTTCAATATCCAGAGCGGATGGAACCTGGGAGGGCCGATCGTAATCCCACAATACACTGCCAAACAGATTACCTGTTCCGAAACCAAAATTTCAGGAAACAAAAAAGTGACCGTAAAACTGGAATTACCAAAAATCAGGAAGGACTTTTATAAAGACATTGCAGTGCTGGTTTTTCCGGTAAATGCAGAACAAAAAACCAGCGAAGTGATTTCCGACCTCGATTTAAAACTGGGATACCATGAGCTTGGCGGATCTGCCCCTGATACCCGGTTTTTGCTGGGCAACATCTCCCGTAACAAAACAAACAGCCCGGACAAAACAAGTTACATCGTAAAAAAGGAAGACATTTTAAACCTGACTTCCAAAATGGACAGTGAAGGTAACCTGGATTGGGAAGCGCCGGAAGGTGAGTGGAGTATTTTGCGTGTCGGTTATACCTGCACCGATGCACACGTTTCCACATCGAGCGGCAACTGGCAGGGAAGTGTACTGGATTACATGAGCAAAGAAGCCTTCGATTTTTACTGGAATACTGTTGTCGAACCTATTTTCAAAGCTGCCGGACATCATGTGGGGACAACATTAAAATATATGGAGACCGACAGTTGGGAATGCGGGGGTATGAACTGGACCGGTAATTTCCCTGAGGAATTTGAAAAATACCGGGGATACGATTTATTGAGCTATTTGCCAATTGTTGCCGGGTATGTGGTTGACGATATAAATACATCCAATGCTTTTCTGTCCGATTTCAGAAAAACGTTGGGCTATTTAGTTGCCAATAACCATTATGCACATTTTGCAGAATATGCACATCAGTATAATATGGGGATTCAGCCCGAATCGGCAGGACCGCACGCAGGCCCGATAGACGGGATAAAAAACTACGGGTTCAGCGATATTGTGATGAGCGAATTCTGGTCGCCCTCTCCGCACCGTCCTTTGCCGGAGAACCGCTTTTTTCTGAAACAGGCTTCGTCGGCAGCCCACATTTACGGGAAAAAGATTGTGGGGGCCGAATCGTTTACTACCATTGGTCCGCACTGGAACGATGAGTTGTGGTACGACCAGAAACCAGCCTTCGATCACGAAATTTGCGCCGGATTAAACCGGATGTACTTTCATACTTTTACCTGTTCGCCACCCGAAATGGGATTGCCGGGACAGGAGTATTTTGCCGGAACCCACATTAATCCACAGGTAACCTGGTGGGACCAATCGGCGTCGTTTATCGATTATATGCACCGGGTTCAGTCGGTAGTGCAAAACGGTAAATTCGTCGCCGATGTTTTGTATTATTACGGCGATCACGTACCTAACGTATTTCCTTTAAAACATTCTGATCCCGCCGGCGTTATGCCCGGTTTCGACTACGATGTAACGGATGAAACCATCTTTCTGCAACTGAAAATGAAAGACGGTAAAATTGTTGTTCCGGGAGGCATCGAGTATCGTGTGCTAGTCCTGCCTGATCATAAGGTATTGTCTCTTGACGTCCTGAAAAAAGTTGAAAAATTGCTTCGACAGGGGGCGCACATCATTGCTCATAAACCGGAGAAAATGGTTAGCCTGACTGGAGGCGAAAAAGGACAAAAACAGTTTCACAAACTGGCAGATAAAATCTGGGGAAATGAAATCTCTGAAAAAGGAGAAAAAAGACATGGAAAAGGACAGGTTACCTGGGGAATTACAGCAAAGGAATATCTTTTGGCGAAAGGAGTGCCGACCGATTTTGTTATTGAAGGGAACGACAGTAAAACGGATTACGATTATATTCACTACACCATTGGCGAAAGCGACGTCTATTTTGTAACGAATCAAACAACCGACAGAAAGAAAATAAATTGCCGGTTCCGTGTAGCAGGGTTACAACCCGAACTTTGGGACACTGTAACGGGCGAAATCCGCGAAGCACAAGCCTTCACCCAAAACGAAGGCTTAACAACCGTTCCTTTAACTCTGGAGCCTTACGAATCTGTTATCGTTGTGTTTAATAAGCCGATGGATAAAAACAGACAGGGTACGGCACAGCGGAATTATGCCGATTATAAGACTGTACAAAATATTACAGGAGCGTGGCAGGTAAATTTCGATACCCTGTGGGGAGGCCCGGCTTCGGTTACATTCCCCGAACTGATCGATTGGACAACCCACCCGAACGACGGGATCCGGTTTTATTCGGGTAGCGCCGTGTACAACAAAACTTTTACTATCGATTTTGAGTTTCGGCAGGATAAAGAGTATTTCCTGCAACTCGAAAATGTAAAAGACATAGGCATTGCGGAAGTAAAAATTAACGGGAAAGAAAAAGGAGTGCTTTGGACAAAACCATTCCGTATTGAAATCAGCCGGGAATTACAACCGGGAGAAAACAAGCTGGAGATTAAAGTAATAAATTCATGGTACAACCGGGTTGCAGGCGATGAAATGTTCCCGGATAAAAAACAATATACAAAAACGAATATCGTACTGATAAACGATTTCAGGGGAAGGCCCAAGCAGGAAATTCCCCTGGAGCCATCAGGGTTATTAGGGCCTGTAACCATTGAGGAAATGGTGGATTAATTTTTTATCTCTAAGTATCCCCAATGGAGTTCAACTGAGTTGTCCGGTTGGAATTGACATTAGCCAGTTGAAAAGCCTGATAAACTTTTAATCCATGTTTGCCCTGTCGCACGAATCATAGCAACTATTATTTTTGGGAAATCAATCTAAGCCAATTACATCAATCACCCTCCATGTGGCAATCCATTTTCAGGCAGGTATCCAAATTTATTCCGGTTCCATACGATTGAGAATCCGAATAATACCTTGCCGTACTTTTTCCAATTATATGCTGCGGTCGGGGCCACCATAGTTGATTATTTCAATAGCATCGGGAAGAATACGAATTCCAACCCAAAATTTGCTATTCTTTTTAATTTTGAACAAAATAAATACGATACAAAAAGCAATAATCGGGTAGTATACGCTTTATAATCGCATTACATTTGCACGATTAAATTGATATAAATATGGTCGAACATATAAAATTAGGTAGTACCTCTGAAGAGAGAAAAAGAAAACTCTGCTCTTTAATAAGATCAGGAGAAATCACTTTAGGAGGATATAAAAAGAACAAAGGCTATGGAAAGCCGGACTACCATTCGAGGTAAACATTATCGAACATAAAATTGTCAAAAACGTTCCCCAAAGAATGAGGCGATGAAACAAAAACCCACATACAAAGAAGTCGACCAACACAAAGAGTTGTCGTATCTAAGCAAGCAAACTGTACTCGACAGAATGATCGACGAATTACCGAATACCCGACATCGAAATTTTGGAATGGCAGTTGAACGACAATAGTTTATCTGTTCAATATTCTTACTTTGACAGTCCTTTCGGCGAAGTGCTGATAGCCAACACACCAAAAGGGGTTTGTTATCTTGGCGTTGTAAATGACCAGAGCGGATATGTGGCTAACGACTTTGAAAAAAGATAACCGCCCGTGATTACTTGAATAGTAAAATGAATGAACCTTTGGACATCTTTCCAGACCGAAATTTGGCGGCGGTTGTTGTATATTCTATTCGGAAAAGTTATAACCTATGCAACACTTGCCGGGCGCAATGACCATTCACGGGCTGCCGGGGCTGCTAATGGTCAAAATCCTATTTTTTTGGATTGTCCCCTGTCACAGGGTGGTTTACACAAACGGTAAATTCGACCGCTATTCATGGGGAAGAGATATAAAAACGAGGTTTCTGGCATGGGAGTTTGTCAATAGCAAAATTTAGAATTACCTCAAATGATACTATATGATAAAGATTCGTCTCTGCTGATCGGACACTTGAAAGGTACGAGTTTCCAGGTGGACATTTGGCAAAAATTAGTTCGTATCCCCGAAGGTAAATTATCAACCTGTGGTTCACTTGTTCCCAGCTTTAAGGGCGCACAAGCAATCGGTACTGCGGTCGGTTCAAATCCGGCCAGTATTTAAGTATTAAACACGCAAAGAAAATGCTAATAGAAACCCGTGCAACACCATTCGATGCCACCCACGAATTAGGATTTTCCGGCACAAGCCGCCTGCATGACCTGTTTGTAAACATTGAAGGAATGACCCCAGGAGAATATAAAAACGGCGGGGCGAACCTGTCAATCAATTATGCCTTTGCAGATACTCCGTTCGGTACCGTTATTATAGCTTCCACAGAAAAGGGAATATGCCATATGACATTTGCAGACAAAGGCCAGGAGGAAGCATTAGAACGCCTTAAAAGTTCATTCCCAAATGCTAAGTACAATCACTTCCTGGATATGAAACAGCAAAACGCTCTGTTCGTATTTACACAGGACTGGAGTAAGTTAAACGAGATAAAGTTACACTTGAAGGGTACAGAATTTCAGCTTAAAGTATGGGAAACCTTGCTTAAAATCCCTTCTGGTGGCCTTACCACATACTCAGACTTGGCTGTTAAAGCAGGATATGAAGGCGCACAAAGAGCCGTTGGAACAGCATTAGGTGGCAAATCCGGTTGTGTTTTTAATACCTTGCCACCGTGTCATAAAAGCCACCGGGATAATCAGAAATTATCACTATGGAGAAGCAAGAAAAAACGCTATCATCGGCTAGGAGGCTGCCAAAAAAGAAGCTATAACGGAATCCTTGACTATTAACGATGAAAAAAAAGCTGTCATTCGTTCAATGAACAGGAAAAAATGATATGATTATAACAGCGAATAGAAGGACTGATAATACCAGCCGCCATATCCAAAATTGTGCTATAACTATAGATTCGCTACAAATGGGTTTTCTAAGCCATAATTTCTTGGAATAGTCTATTTATTAGTATTCTTAAAACGTTTGAGATACTCATAATTTCTTGGCCATACCTCTTCTTTCGAGTCCCAAAACTGTTTGGTCACATCAGGTTGTATAGGGATTAGATGCTCAACCGATTTAAGTTTTTGCCATGGAGTTTTACCGTTTAATGATGAGTGGGGTCTTTTTTTATTATAAAACTCTTGCCATTCAATAGCTAAATATTCCAAGTTCAAAGAGTCATCAGATAGATCAAATAAAGACCAGAACTCCACCTTGTCGGTTTGCTGGGTTCTTTCAACTTTCCCGTTCAGGTGAGGTGTTTTAGGTTTTATCGGTCTGAACTTGATAAAATGCTCATGGAGTTCATACTGAAAATCATAATTGAAAAATTCCGTACCCCAATCTGTTTGAATTCGCTGGATTGGAAATTCAAATGTATCAATTACTTCGCTCAAAAAATGAATAGTATTTTCTACTTTCTTATTGGGATAAATCCGGATAGTTTTCATCCGGGTACAATCATCGATGGCTGTAAATTGATAGGCTCCTTTCCATATTTTAGTAGCATCCAGCTGAACCCTTTCGCCTGGAATCTCCTTGTTGTATCGTTTGTAATCGGACTTCTTTCGCCTTTTCACTATTGGTGAAACATTGTTATTAGATAATACTCTCCAGACAGTCATAGGGGAAAGTCTGATGTTTTTTCTCAACAAATGGATTGAGATACGTTGAGCACCCCATTTCTTTTTCCTTCGAAGTTCAAGGATAAGTAATTCAATTTCTTTTGAAACCTTTGTGTTTGTGAGGTTTTTAGGGCGTTTCGGCTTATCGGACAATCCAGATTCTCCCTCTTCACTATACCTTTTAATCCAACGGTACATGGTCGACCTGGCCACTCCACACCGGAGTGCAGCCTTCGATACAGAACCTACATCCTGATACACTTTAAGCCAATTTTTACGTGCTTTTATTTGCCTTTCATTATCCTTCATAAATCGGAAGATAATTGTTTTTTATAAGACTCAAAAAATAAATTTGTAGCGAATCTATTGATACTTTACAGATGATATCTGGTTCCGGTTTTGTTGTTGATCGTACGTTTTATTTGCTTTGAGTTGTTGGACAATATAATCGGCAATGTCGTAACCGGCCTTAACCCGGATCAGGTCGGATATCTCATAGGCTTTATTGAAAGCGCAAAGCCACCAGTCCTCGTCTTTCTGCAGGTCACATCTTTTACTGTTAAAAACTTCCCTATTGTCATCATCCAATAGATAATCAGCCAGACTGGTCTTAGGATAATCCTCCTTGTACTCTTTACACACTTGTTCAATACCCGGAATAGTATTTAAATTTTCTTCCTTCAGATTACAGGTCATTATCCGATGGTAGTCTCCATACTTATTTGCTCCTAACGCTATAATGTTATAGGCGAAAATAAATGTATCGTCTTCGGAAATAACATAGTATTTCCATCCTGACCTTATGGGCAATGGCTCTGTCGACCTCGTATTCTCTTTCGTTGAAAATAGTTGAGGGTGGCTTATCGGCATAAAATTGTTCATGACTACGGTATCTGGCATCGGCAAAGAGATACCGGTTAAAATAGACTTCTGTTTGTATTTTACTTCTTCTTAATGGGTAGAGATCGTAAACGGATTTTTTTACCTGGTCGTAGTGGTAAATCCTTTTCTTATTAATTTCAAGGTATTCTTTCGCTCTCATAACAGATTTGTATTCTCTAATACGACATGAAAGACTTCTAATGAATTTCAGAGAATAATTACCCAAACAATCTTTTGTTGAGTCGCACCAATCAATCTGACAAGATTGATTATTCAATGTGCAGCACATAACCCGGTAACCGGCCCGGTTGGCCAGAGATTATGTAATAAGGTTTTTTGCGCAAAAGAATAACCAGATTCTGTCATTTACCTAATTCCTTACAAATTATCATGACGTGCATATAATGCACGTTGTGATAATGATTTGCACCTCTATTATAATTACTAAACGATTTTCGGGGAGCTATAGTTTTGTTATCGAAACAAGATATTTCGATAATGAAATGATGAGGTGGAGATTATGGATAGGGGTGGTTAATTTTGGTTGTTTATGGTAAAATGTTTGACTGAAGTTTGACCAAACAAAAAAATCACCTACGGTTTTTGACCGTAAGTGATTGAGCGGCAAACGAGACTCGAACTCGCGACCCTCAGCTTGGGAAGCTAATGCTCTA
>ENA-UOOI01003892-UOOI01003892.1-fermentation-metagenome-genome-assembly--contig:-NODE-3892-length-10528-cov-2.843980_pt1 | contig 10528 bp, 9 predicted proteins | sample MGYA00245779_ERZ724027 | MGnify/ENA primary metagenome ERZ724027 (study PRJEB28704, sample SAMN03018318) | fermentation metagenome | biome: anthropogenic terrestrial biome; feature: soil; material...
AAACCATCCGTAAGCAGCACTAGAATATCGCCCGGCTGGTATTTTACATAAGATTGATATTGATAGCCGTCGCGTGGGCTTGCAGCCGGGCGATATTCTAGTGCTGCTTACGGATGGTTTATTAGACTCGCAAAAGGATATCGCTGACAAAGAAGAATGGTTTGCTCGCATTCTGCGGCAAAGCACGCAGAGTAACCCTGCCGATTTAGTCAAATATCTAATGGATAGAGCAAGCATGAACACGCGCAATCAGGTGATCGATGACATGACTGTGATTGCTATTCGCATAACCAAAGGGGCGGAAGACGTGCCTTTGGTTAGTTAGGCCCACGTCGGGCAACCATCTCTCCTCTCCATCGGCCACACTCTTGGTGGGTGTGGTCTTTTTTTTCTTGAAGCAGCAGAGAATCACGCTTTTGGGTACAATGATAAAGAGGATTAGAGCCGGTTTTGCCTAAAGATAGTAAAGCTAAGGAAGTAGCTGGGGAGTGGGCGGGTGTATGCTGCAAAGAGTAGAAAATTTTATCAGGGAGAACAAATTGCTGGCACCTGGGGATCGCCTGGTTGTTGCCGTCTCTGGCGGCCCTGATTCGGTCTGCTTGCTGCATATCCTGCATCGTTTGAGCCAGAGCTGGGGCTGGTCGCTAGTGGTCGCCCATCTTGAGCATGGCCTGCGTGGGGCCGCTTCTTTGGGCGATGCTTTGTTTGTACAGCGCCTGGCTGCCCAGTTGGGTTGGCCCGTAGTGGTGGAGCACCGCGACATCAATGGTATAATCAGTAAGCAAGGCGGCTCCGTGCAAGATGTTTGCCGCCAAGAGCGGCAGGTTTTCTTACAGCAAACAGCAGGCGCTTGGGGCGCTCAGGCCATTCTTCTGGCTCACCATGCCGGTGATCAAGCGGAGACGGTATTGTTGCACCTAGTACGGGGAGCAGGGCTAGGCGGGCTAGCTGGTATGGCCGCCAAGGATACAGCATCAGGCGGTGTTGCTTATGTAAGGCCTTTGCTCCGGGAGAGCAAAACCTCTATCATGGCCTACCTGCGAGACCAAGGTAGCGGTTTCCGGATGGACGCCAGCAATGCCACAACGGACTATGCCCGTAACCGCATGCGTCTGGAAATCATGCCACTGCTCACAGCTGTTAATCCTGATGTGGAAGCGGCAATAGCCCGTTCTGCCGAGCTGCTGCAGGCGGAAGAGCAATATCTGTCCCAGTTGGCGCTGGCGGCCTGGCAGCGTAGCAGGCCCCCTGAACCCGAGCCCCTGGCTTTGCTTGTCTCCGAGCTCGCTAGTTATCCATTGGCTATCCAGCGGCGTGTGCTGCGCTTAGCTTGGCAAGAGCTCAGCGGCGGGCCCCAAGACCTGACCTTCGCCCATGTGGAGGCGGCTCTCAGTTTGCTGGGGCGGGAGGTTGGCAGTGTCACCAGTTGGCCCCTGGGTTGGCAGGTAAGGCGTAGCTACGATAGGCTGGTCTGGGAAAGCGAGGAACCGCCTGTCAATAGGACGGTTTTTACCTTGCCCATCCCGGGTAGCGTATTGTTGAATAATCGCGAGCAAATAAGGGCTGATATACTAGAGGTTTCTCAGTTTGTAGGCTACGGGACCGATCCGCGCGTAGCCTATTGTGACTTAGAGTCGTTGGCAACTGTAGAACTTCAGGTCCGCTACTGGCAGCCCGGTGACTCTTTCTATCCTCTAGGCCTCGCCGGTAGCAAGAAACTGCAAGATTATTTTACCGATGCCAAGCTGGATAGGCGGGAGCGCCAATCAGTGCCACTAGTAGTGTGTGGTAATCAGATTGTCTGGATTGCCGGCCAGCGTCTGGATGGGCGTTGGCGGGTGACAGCCAATACTAAGAAACTCTTACGTTTGGAATATGGACGACAGTAGAAAGGGAGTTAGTTCATGCATAATGATTTGGAGAGCATACTTATTGCGAAGGAAGCAATAGCTGCAAAAGTGGCCGAACTAGGCCAGCAGATTTCCGCTGATTATGAGGGAGAAGAATTATTAGCAATTTGTGTGCTCAAGGGGGCTATCATTTTTACGGCAGACTTGTTGCGTCAGCTGACGGTAGATGTATCTCTCGATAGCATCTCTATCTCCAGCTATGGGCATTCCACTCGTTCCTCCGGTGTGGTTCGCTTTCTGAAGGACCTAGACGAGAGCGTGGAAGGCAGGCACCTTCTGGTCATAGAAGACATTATTGATACCGGCTTGACTCTCAAGTACTTAACTGAAAACCTGTGGTCACGCAAACCGAAATCCCTCAAAATCTGTACCCTGTTGGACAAACCTTCGCGGCGGCAAGTAGATCTTAAGCCGGACTATGTGGGCTTCAATATTCCAGATAGATTTGTCGTAGGCTATGGCCTGGATTATGCGGAGCGCTACCGGCAGCTACCAGATGTAGGGATTTTAAGACCTGAGGTATATGGAGAATAATAAAGAAAACAACCCTTTTGCTTGTCGCTGCACCTTGCTTTTGCTACAATTAAGGGAGTTAGTGCTTTTTCTCCAGTTGGTCGGAGATTTTGGCTAAATTAGTGCATCAGCGCTGGCTATAAATTTACTAAGTTTTCTTAGGGAGAGGGGCTGCGGAAGAGCTTGAACAAGAATATTCGCACAGCTAGCCTTTATCTACTGTTGATTTTAATTGCCTTGTCACTCTATCAAATGTTTCAAGGTGGCGCACAGCTGGTAAAACAAATTACCTATGCCGACTTTTATGCCGATGTAGAGGCTGGCCTAGTTGTTGAGGCGAAGATGGTAGGAAATGAAGTAACAGGTAAGCTGCAGGACGGTACGAATTTCCGTACTACGGTGCCACCTATCGATGAAGAGGTTATTAAATTACTGCGCGATAATGTGCCTGGCTTTGAGTATAACAACCCTGCCCAAGCACCTTGGTGGACTTCGCTCATCACTTATGTTCTGATGTTTGCTGTGCTTGGTGGTTTTTGGTTTTTTATGATGCAGCAATCGCAGACGGGTGGCAACAAAGTAATGCAATTTGGCCGTAGTCGCGCCAAGTTGCATAGCGAATCCAAAAAGCGCATTACCTTCGCCGACGTAGCCGGTTATGACGAAGTTAAGGAAGAATTGAATGAGATTGTTGATTTCTTACGTGCACCTAAGCGCTTTGTAGAAATCGGGGCCCGTATCCCCAAAGGCGTCCTGTTGGTAGGCCCTCCGGGCACTGGTAAAACCTATTTTGCTAGGGCAGTAGCTGGGCAGGCGGAAGTTCCGTTTTTCAGCATTTCTGGTTCCGATTTTGTGGAGATGTTTGTCGGTGTCGGTGCTTCTCGAGTGCGTGATCTGTTTGACACGGCTAAGAAGAACGTCCCCTGTATAGTGTTTATCGACGAAATCGATGCTGTTGGCCGTCAGCGGGGCGCTGGTTTGGGTGGCGGGCACGATGAGCGCGAGCAAACCCTCAACCAGCTCTTGGTAGAGATGGACGGCTTCGATGCCAACGAGGGCATTATCATGATGGCAGCTACTAACCGCCCAGATATTCTCGACCCGGCTCTTTTGCGTCCAGGACGTTTTGATCGCCAGGTGACGGTTGGTAGACCTAATATCAAAGAGAGAGAAGCTATCCTTAAGTTGCACACCCGTAATAAGCCGATGGCCGAAGACGTGAACATTGATATTATTGCTCGCCAGACTTCCGGCTTTACAGCAGCCGACCTGGAGAACCTAGTCAACGAAGGTGCTCTGTTGTCGGCAAGACGGAATAAGCAGCGCGTGGGCATGGGTGAGTTGGAGGAATCCATCAGCCGGGTGATTGCTGGGCCAGCGAAGAAAACGCGGGTGCTTGGGGAAGATGAACGGCGTCTGGTAGCTTTCCACGAAGCGGGCCATGCACTAGTGCGCTATCTTTTGCCTAATACTGACCGCATTCACATTGTCAGTATCGTGCCGCGGGGCAATGCGGGTGGTATGGTGATTCACCTACCAAAAGAAGACCGGTTCATGATGACTAAAAGCGAGATGTTGAATAACATCAAAGCCTTACTGGCCGGTCGGGTGGCGGAAGAGCAGATCCTGGGTGATGTCAGCACCGGAGCCGAAAATGATCTGGAACAGGCCACTAGCTTGGCCCGACGCATGGTTATGGAATATGGCATGAGCGAGGAGCTGGGCCCGATTTCCTTCGGCTATAAAGAGGATCAGCAAGTTTTCTTAGGACGCGATATCTCACGGCAGCGCAACTATAGCGAGGAAATTGCTTTTGCCATTGATAAGGAGATTCGCAAGATCATGGAAGAATGCCATGCGGAAGCGGATGCCCTAATTCGTGATAACCAGCAGAAACTAGGGGAGCTGGCCCAAACCTTGCTCGATAAAGAAACCCTGCGCGGCGAAGAAGTGGCCGCTATTATGCAAGGCAAGCCATTGCCTGCGGTAGAAAAGACTCCGTCAGATTTAGAGCCGGAACTATCGTAAAGGCGGATATAAAACGAAGGGGCTGTTGCATTAGCTGCAACAGCCCCTTCCTCATTCAGGGTGTTGAACAACTTCAGGGCACTCCCGTTTCTTAGATACCTAATCCAAATAGTCCCATGACCAGGGGGGTGATCGCTACTTCAACAAAAGCAGCTACTAACAGTAAGGCAGCACAGACGATCAGTAATTTGCCTGCCGCTACCAGTTCGTGGCGGTAACCTTGCCAAGCGTTAGGCTTGGGGGCAGCAAAAGGGCTGCTTTTGCGGTTGAACAAGGGGGCCAAACCCAGGCGGAGGCCGATACTAGCTGCTATTAATAGGGCCGGTATCTCGAAAATGCCGTGGGGAACAATGCCCGCCAGGAAGCCAGCTAACGAAGAAGCTGCTACCGACATCACTCCCACTACTCCAATGATCAGGCCGTTGAGTAACATAGCGAAAGCAGGGTAAATACCGAGTATCAGGCCGAGGACGGCAATCATAACCAGAGCCTTTAAGTTATGCAAGAAGAGTATCCAGATGCCCTGGCCCAGCTTGGCGGTAAAAATATCTTCCCCTAGACGTCTGAGTTGCTCTTCTAACTGGGTAATTGCCTGCTGAATCAGCTCCGGATAATAGATGGCGGCAGTAATACCTAGCAAAATACCAACGATAAACAAAATAGTTGCCGCGATCAGGTAGCCGCGATAGCGGGCTAACAATTTCGGTCGAGGTGCATACATAGAATTCCTCCTTGCAAGGTAGTCCAGGCTAGACTCGCGCTAGCTAGGGAATGCTAGGGATACCCTCATGCTAACAACCAATCAGGGCCACGTCAAGAAAAAGCACTAAAGAAGAGGTTTCCAGGATAATTGTCGTTGGCGAAAGAGGAAAAAGACAACCGTCCTCGAAATTATCTATTGTCGGTAGTTCTCACTCGAAAAAGGCACAAGGCTTCAAATTATTGACTGGGAGGCGCTCCTATGATCAGAGCCTTAAGCGTGGCAGGCAGTTCCCTTGGGAACTGTTTTTTTAAACCCTTTAGTGTGTTAATTGGGTAAAGGAGCAGGCCTCAAGAGAATGGAGGATAAAGATGACGATTACTATTAGTGGGCAAGACTTGCGCTTGCAGGATGTAGTTGCCGTAGCACGGGGAGGAGCCAAGGCTACTCTGAGTGGCGGGGCCAAAGAGCGCATCGCGGCGGCACGGCAAGTGGTGGAGACTATGGTGGAACAGGAGAAGATCGTCTACGGCATCACCACGGGCTTTGGTATGTTCAGTGATACCTATATTGACAAAGATGCCTCCGCTCTATTGCAGCAAAACCTGATTTTCTCCCATGCCTGTGGCGTAGGCGAATATTTGCCTGCGGAAGTAGTGCGGGCGGCTATGTTGCTACGCACCAATTCGTTGGCTAAGGGTTATTCCGGTGCCAGAATAGAGACAGTGCAGCTGATGCTAGATATGCTCAATGCGGGTGTAACACCGCTTGTTCCTAGCCAGGGCTCGCTAGGCGCTAGTGGCGATTTGGCACCGCTTTCCCACATGATTTTGGTGTTGCTCGGAGAAGGAGAAGCTCTCTATCAAGGGAAACAGTATGCGGGAGCAGAAGCCTTACGGTTGGCTGGACTAAAGCCCATTCAGCTTAGTGCTAAGGAAGGTTTGGCACTGATTAACGGAACGCAGATCATGTTGGCCCTACTAGTTTTGGCAGTGGTGGATGCTTTTGAACTGCAGCAGAACGCTTTGATTACAGCCAGTCTTACCGCGCAGGCTTTGCGCGGTATTCAAGCGGCTTACGACCCGCGAGTGAGCCAAGTTCGTCCCCATGCCGGGCAGATCGCTGCCAGCGCCGGTATGTTGCGTCTCCTCGACGGGAGCAAATTAACGACTGCTCCGGGCGAACTGCGAGTGCAAGACGCCTATAGCCTACGCTGCATCCCGCAAGTGCATGGCGCGGTTTACAACGGTTGGCACCACGTGGGCGAAATTGTCAGCGTGGAAATGAACAGCACCACCGATAACCCTTTAGTCTTTGCCGAGCAGGGCGACACTATTTCAGCCGGCAATTTCCATGGCGAACCACTAGCTTTACCAGCCGACTATCTCACTATTTCCGTGTCGGAGTTAGCTAACATCGCCGAGCGACGCATTGAGCGTCTAGTTAATCCGCAATTATCTGGGCTACCTGCTTTCCTCAGTAAACACGGTGGGCTGAACTCCGGGTTCATGATTGCGCAATACACGGCAGCTTCCCTTGTTAGTGAAAACAAAGTGTTGTCGCATCCAGCCAGCGTTGATTCCATCCCTTCCTCGGCTAACCAGGAAGACCATGTCAGCATGGGGACGATCGGAGCTCGCAAACTGCGTCACGTGATTAAGAATGTGCGCAACGTGTTAGCTATCGAATACTTGACTGCCTGTCAGGCCCTCGATCTGCAGGAGGCAACTGGCCTATCGCCGCTAACAGCGCCGGCTTATGAGCTACTGAGACAAACAGTGCCCATGCTCGACGCTGACCGCATCATGTATCCTGACCTGCGGCAAGCTGCCGAGCTACTGGAAAACGGGGCATTATTGCAGGCCGTTGTGGGGACCAGCGAACCGCTGCTACCCGCTTTGCCGAACTACTAACTGCAGCGTTCTAACCCCTATGGTAAAATAAACTGGACATTAAGCAGAATAGGAGTGAGAGGAACATGCGTGTTGTAGAGTGTGTGCCTAACTTTAGTGAGGGGCGTCGCCCCGAAGTAATCGAGGCCATTGTAGCAGAAGCCAAAGGTGTTCCCGGCATTACTGTGCTCGACGTTAACCCCGACCATGACCATAACCGCGTTGTGGTTACCTTTATTGGCGAGCCCGAAGCAGTAAGCGAAGCGGCTTTTCGCTGCTGCCGCAAGGCCAGCGAACTGATCGACCTTAACGTACATAAGGGAGAACACCCCCGTATGGGCGCTACCGATGTAATTCCTTTTGTGCCCCTCGGCGAAGTGACGATGGAAGAATGCGTCGAGTTAGCTAACGCTTTAGGGGAGCGCATTGCCAACGAACTGGATATTCCCATCTATCTTTACGAGCGGGCAGCGCGTTGCCCCGAGCGCCAGAACCTAGCTGACGTGCGGCGCGGTGAATACGAGGGAATTCGCGACAGCATTCAGGAGCCTGGGCGGCGGCCAGATTTTGGGGCAGCCAAGCTGCATCCGACCGCTGGCATCACCGCTGTTGGTGCCCGTCCCCCATTGGTTGCCTTTAACGTTAACCTTGATACCGATGACCTCAAATTAGCCAAGCGGATTGCCAAGCGCGTGCGCGAGTCGGGAGGCGGCTTCAAGTCTGTCAAGGCCCTGGGTGTGATGCTTAGCGAGCGCAACTTGGCGCAAGTTACCATGAACATGGTGGACTATACCGTTACCGGGCTATTGCCAGTCTACGAGGCTATTAAAGCCTATGCGGCTGAAGCCGGAGTAGGCATAGTTGGTAGCGAAATTGTTGGTCTTTTGCCCCTGCAAGCGATGTTGGATGACTCCACCTTAAGGGCCTCAATGGCGACATCCAGCATCGCTTGCAAGCGATGCTGGATGTCGCCATTGAGGCCCTTAAGGTGGAGTCATTCGAGCTGGCGCAGGTACTAGAAACCCACCTGCGGAGTGAATAATTATGCTAGCAGATCTACTCATAGTCAATATTGGTGAGTTAGCCACCACTGTGGGCTATAGCGAACGGCCCCAGCGCGGCAGCGAGCTAGGTCAGCTAGCTGTCTATCATGATGCTTTTTTGGCAGTAAAAGCAGGAAACGTTTTAGCGCTAGGCCCCATGTCCGAAGCAAAGCAATATCAGGGAGCAACAACGCAAGTGATTGACGCTACCGGCCAGGCAGTTTTGCCCGGCTTTGTTGACCCCCATACCCATTTGGTGTTTGCTGGTTGGCGCGAGCATGAATTAGCCATGAAATTGGCCGGTAAGCCCTATCTGGAGATTCTAGCGGCTGGTTACGGAATCCTGAGCACAGTGCGGGCCACCCGCGAGGCCAGCGTTACTGAACTAGCGGCTTTAGCTAAGCGCACTTTAGATCGCATGCTGTTGCATGGCACAACCACGGTAGAGGCTAAAAGCGGCTATGGCCTTACTACAGAAAGCGAGCTACGCCAGCTACAGGCAGCGAAAATCGCTGCCGCTGCACACCCAGTGAATGTGGTTTCTACTTTTCTGGGCGCTCATGCCATCCCCCCGGAGTATAAGCAAGCGCCGGAGGCATTTGTTGACCTGATCATAGAAGAAATGCTACCGGCGGTGGCTGCGGAGGACTTGGCTGTTTTCTGCGACGTCTTCTGCGAGGAAGGCGTTTTCAGCGTTGAACAAAGTCGGCGCATTCTATTGGCGGCAAAGCAGCATGGCTTTAAGCTCAAGCTACACGCCGATGAGCTAGTATCTCTTGGGGGGGCCCAATTGGCTGCCGAACTAGGCGCTACTTCGGCCGACCATCTCCTATATGCGAGCCTGGAGGGAATTAAGGCTATGGCAGCTGCCGGCGTCGTGGCCGTGCTTCTGCCTGGCACTAGCTTTACCCTACGCTCGCCGCAGCGGCCCAATGTGGCCGCCATGCTGGAGGCAGGCGTGCCCATTGCTTTGGCAACCGACTTCAACCCAGGCACCTGCCCCACAGAATCGATGCAGATCGTGCAGACTTTGGCCTGGCAGAGCCTCGGCCTTACGCCGGCGCAAGCTCTAGCGGCCAGCACCATTAACTCGGCCCACGCTATCGGCGTAGCCGATCGGGCAGGAAGCCTGGAAGCTGGCAAGGCGGCTGATTTTGTCATCTATGATGCGCCTAACCTAGATTTTGTTGCTTACCACTTTGGGGTAAACTTAGCTCAGCACGTATTCAAACAAGGGCGTCAAGTAGTGCGAGACGGTAACTTGTGCTACTAACCAATTATCACAACAAGGGCGCGCGTCATGCGTAAAGCGCATTGGGGCCATGAATCAAGGAGCGAGGGAGTCAAGGATTAAGAGCGGAAACAGGCCGAGGCTACGAGTGCCGCCGCTCCCCTTGACGAACTGAGCTCATTCCTGCAGTATGAAGGCCACACGCGCTCGGAGCAAGACGGCACCCTTGGGTAAGGTATTACACTGCATGTTCTAACAGCAGAGCAAACGCGGCTGTGGTATTATTAATCTTAGCCGTGTAATCGTACAGAAGAAAGGGGCAATGAGGCATGGAGCATTTTGATCAGTATACTTTACGCGCCTATCATGACGCGTTGGCTGGTAAAGGGGCCACGCCAGGCGGTGGTAGTGCGGCTGCCGTCATCGGCGGGTTAGGGGCAGCGCTGGTTTCTATGGTGGCTAACCTAACGGCCGGACGCAAGAAGTTTGCAGCCGTTGAGGAGGATATGCAACACCTCCTAGGCGAAGCAGCGAAGCTGCAAGAGACGATGTTAAGCCTAGTTAGCGAGGATACAGTAGCCTTTGATGGCGTTATGGCCGCCTACGCCCTCCCGAAAACAACCGATGCAGAAAAAGAGCAGAGGCAGCAGGCCGTTTGGGAAGGTTATCGCGGGGCTTGCCAGGTGCCGTTGAGCGTGGCTACCCATGCTTTGGCAGTGCTAAAGCTAGCCGTTGTTGCCGCAGAGAAGGGCAATCCGAATGCAGTTTCCGATGCAGCCGTAGCCGGCTTTGCAGCTCACGCCGCGCTGCATTCAGCGCTGCTTAACGTGCGCATCAACGTCAAAAACTTGCCCAATGACGACTGGACTCAACAGACAATGGAGCAGGTGGAGCAGCTGCTCAGTGCGGGCGACGCTCTGCAGGCGCAGGTACAAGAGATCACCGATTCCATTTTGCAGGCATAGGAGGCAGATTTCATGAAGACAGATATCCAAATAGCTCAAGAGGCAGAGCTGAAGCCAATCGTTGATATTGCCGCTGAACTGGGAATCTCCGAAGATGAGCTAGAGCTCTACGGTAAATATAAGGCCAAGGTTGAGCCCTCAGTTTGGCGTCGTGTAAAAGACAAGCCCGATGGCAAGCTGGTCTTACTCACGGCTATCAACCCGACGGCTGCTGGTGAAGGCAAAACCACGACTACCGTTGGTTTA
>ENA-UOOI01003893-UOOI01003893.1-fermentation-metagenome-genome-assembly--contig:-NODE-3893-length-10519-cov-4.257932_pt1 | contig 10519 bp, 7 predicted proteins | sample MGYA00245779_ERZ724027 | MGnify/ENA primary metagenome ERZ724027 (study PRJEB28704, sample SAMN03018318) | fermentation metagenome | biome: anthropogenic terrestrial biome; feature: soil; material...
CTGGCAAGTACTGGTCTATATGAGATGTTGCGGAACTTATTAGACAGAGACGGACAGAAGAAACCAGAGATACCGGAACAAGATCACATAGAGGGCAAATAAGCCCTCGTTTTTAATGGAGGTATAAGAACATGGGATCATTACAAGGGCTGTTCAGTCGTGCAGAAAACGAACTAGGGTACATCGAAAAAGCCAGTAATTCTAATTTAGATAGTAAGACGGGAAACAAGGGGGTGAACAACTACACAAAGTACGCCCGAGATATCAGCAACCACGGGTTAATGGGCTGTCAGGCTCAGCCGTGGTGTGCTACATTTCAATTTTGGCTGGAGTGTCAGGAATTTGGGTTAGATACTGCTCTCAGTCACTGGAACATGTCTCGATCTAGCTATTGGGGATACAATGTGTTTGGTACCCGAAACAGATTCCCTGCAGGCAAGAGATCACGTACACCGCAACTGGGTGCCCTGGTAATATTTAAGCAGTCTCATATGGGGCGAGTAGTTGCGATCAGGGGCAATGTTATTACTACGATCGAGGGCAATACAAGCCCAAAGAGTTACGATCGGAACGGCGGACAGGTAAAAAAGAAATCTTACAATATCAATGATAGCAAAATTGATTGTTTCTGCATTATTGATTATGGGGCAGGTAGTAATTCATCTCCTGCGCCGGCATTGGGATGGAAAGCCAAAGGGACAGCGACATGCACAGGAAACAACGTCAATGTGAGAATGGTGCCTGATGGTACTATTATGTTCGCTCTCGGGAAAGGCAATCGATTTGAAGTAGACGGAAGCACGAATGGCGATTGGGTGCATATTAAGGCACTGAATACTGTGGGGTATATGCATAAAAACTACGTGAAATACGATAGATCAAAGCCGGATGCACCCGCTAAACCTGCACTACAGTCAAAGCCAGAAGCTGTAAAGCAGACTATTAAAGAGAATGGCCAGTGGGGTAGAGATACAACAAAGCTAGCACAGAAGCACTGGGGACTTCCTCAGGATGGTATTATTAGTAATCAGCTGTCAGTATATAAACCGATATGTGCTGGCATTATAGCATCCATAGAGTGGTCGAATACAAAGCATGGTGGATCACAACTTGTCCGCGCAATGCAACACTGGTTAGGCCTGCCAGAAGACGGGTATATCGGGCCGGAATTCATCAAAGGATTGCAACACAAGTTTGGACTGCCAGAAGATGGTGTGCTGTCTAATCCATCAAGATGTATTTCTGCATTTCAGCGCTGGCTTAACCAGCAATCCTTATAAAAAACCCGGACCATTATGGATCCGGGCTAAATATTGTATTGGTTTTATGGGGCAAAAATGGGGCAAATATTGTCAACTTGTTTCTTACTATGTCACTTTGTTCAGTTAGTAAGTGGCTTATAGCCAATGTTTGTCATCATATTTCTGTTTGTGTCACTACATATTCTAGTCCGGTCGCCGGCAGTGTTAGAAAGACGATATCATTCATTAGGAATTGATATCGCCTTTTTTAATTAACTTTTTTTTATTACTTTCCCTTACACTGGCAAGTCAATAACTTAAATGTTATAATAATTATCATCGAAGATACTAGGCAGCTGATGCTGCTGTTACATATGCGAATGCTAAAGTGGGTGAATGGGTTATGAATAAAGATAAGAAAACACTGTGGAGAGATATCCATCGGTCAATACGAGAATCAAAGTGGCGCTTCCTGTCAATCGCCGGATTCATGGCACTTGGCTCCTTTATCCTGGTCGGTTTATCCGTTACAGGACCAGATATGCGCACTACCGCAGGGAATTATATTAACCGGTTACATGTCGCTGATCTTGCGGTTGTCAGCGATTTTGGACTGGACAAGACGGACCAGAAAATCATAGACCAGATAAAAGGGACGACGGGCATAGAGTATGGATATCAGCAGGATGTGACCGTAAAAGATACGGATAAGAGCTTCCGTGTGTTTTCACTTCCGGAGCAGATTTCAGACGTTCGCCTCGTAGAAGGCAAGATTCCCAAAAGTGAGGACGAGATTGCTCTGGATTATGACCATGCCGGAGATTATAAGATTGGCGATACGATAGCATTTACAGAGAAAGAAAATGTTTTCGGAAAGAAAACACTGAAACAGGACAGGTTCAAAGTGACCGGATACATATACTCCGGAGAGATCATTTCCAGAACCAATATGGGATCTTCCACCGAAGGTTCCGGCGAACTTAAAGGGTACGCCACAGTAAAACCGAATGCGTTTGATTCCGACGTCTATATGGCTGCCCGCATGAACTTCAAAGACACTGCAAAACTGGATCCATATTCAAAAGCATACGAGGACAAGATTCAAACCCACAAGGACGAGCTTGGCAAACTTTTAAAAGATCAGCCTGAGATTCGTATGAAATCGATGACACAAGAGTATCAAAAGCAAATCGATGAAAGACGCCGGCAGATCGCAGAGAGCAAAAAGAAACTTCGGGATGTACAACATCAGCTTACGGATGCAAAGGAGAAGCTGGAGAATACGAAAAGTCAGCTCGCTGAAAATGAAGGAGAGTTAAACGGAAAGGTGGCAGCTGCCAGCGGCAAGATATTAAACGGGAAGAATCAGGTTGCCAGTGCGAAATCCTCCCTTAAGACGGCGCAGAGCCAACTAAAAAAGGGGAAAAAGCAGTTAAATTCCGGGAAAGTTTCGGTCAGCGAGAGCGGTGATCAGCTGGAGATGGTGAGACAACAGCTCCAATCGGCGAAAGTAGATCTGGACCAGGCCAACAGTGAACTTCAGGTGGCACCGGAGACGATCGCACAGGCAAAACAACAGATTAAGGCGCGATACCGCAAGTTAGCGGAAAACCAGAATCAGATGTTGGATCTGCAAGGGCAAAATGCCCTCCTTGAAAATGAACTGGGCAAGCAGCAGGCGGAATATAGCAGGCGGGAAAAGGAAGTCGAACATCTTCAGTCCGAATATGATACGCTAGTGAAAGATTGGGAACAGGCCTTAAAGCAGCTGAATGAGGCAAAAGTGAAACATGATACTGCCAAAGCCACTTTTGTACAGCAGGACAACAAGAAGACAGAATACGAGAACAGACTTAATCGTCTCCTTTCACAGATTGACACTACAGAAGATCCAGATAAAAAGAAGGAACTTAAGGATCAGTATGATCAGTTAAGTCAGCAGTACCATACATTCGTAGCGGGAGATTATGATGCGGCCGTGAAAGCAAGAGATCTGGCTTTGGCAAAGGTAGATGAACTGCAGCCAAAGGCAGATCAGGCAAAGGAAAGGGCCGACAGCAAGAATTCAGAATTAAAACAGGAAAAAAGCAGTTTACAAGATGCCTCCGATGCCTTAAATCGAAGCAATACACATCTACAGGAATTAAGAGATCAGATGAATCAGATCAATCAACAGATTCAGGATGCGAAGGCGGGACTTGTACAAGACGAGGAACAGCTTTCCAAGAAGGAAGCAGAATATCAGGAAGCCTTAAAAGAGTACAATCAGGGGATTGCCACGTATAATCAGAGCAAGAGAAACTACTATAACAGCTTATCCGCATGGAAGACAGCAGTCGTTTCTCTGAACAAAAACTCTGCGCAGTACAAGAAAAATGTCAATAGACTTCGTCAGGCACAAGCGGAGCTTGAGAGCAGAGGAGAAGATCTGGCCAAGGCTCAAAATCAGATGGGTTCTGAAAAGGCAGGCGGCGAAGAACAACTGACAGATGCCAGAAAAGAACTGGAGGACAGTGAGAAAGAGTATCAGCAAAGAACGCAGGAATTCCAGGAGAAAAAGCCGGATGCAGAGCAGGTAATTCGAGAACAGGAGGAGAAGCTGGATGAGACACAGCAGATTCTGGATGGTTTAAAGGCCCCCATGTATTTAGTAAATGGCCGTAAAGAGATGCCGGGAGCAGAAGGATATAAAGTCTATGACAGCATTTCTCGAATCATGGACTCTCTGGCGATGGTAATTCCGATCGTTTTATACCTCATTGCGGCAGTATTCATATGGTCCACGATCACCAGTTTTATCGAAGAAGAGCATGAGAATACAGAAAAGCAAAAAGCACCGGCCTGTAACGAAGGGAATGTGACAAAGAGGTATCTCTATTATAGTCTGAGTGCGAGTCTTACAGGAGCTGTTCTTGGCATTATGCTGGGACACATCCTTCTGCCACGGATCGTATGCGATGCATATAAGGCCGGATTCACCCTGCCGAAGATCAAATTGCAGTTTCATCCGGGGATCACGCTGGCTGCCCTTGTACTTGCACTGATAAGCGCAGCACTTCCTGTGAGGATCGCAACAGTAAAAAAGCCGCGGCGGCACCCGATGAGACATCCAAAGAGGATGTGGATGACGATCATCGGCGTTACAGGCACGGTTTCCCTCCTTTTTGCCGGATTCAGTGTCCGGTCTTCGATTGCCGGGACGAACGAGAAACAATTCGGCGTTCTCGGTCAGATGATGAAAGTACTGATTATCATAGCGACAATACTTGGAATCTTGATTTACTATCATCTGGCAGACATAAGCGTTTCAGAGCGGATCCGAGAAACATCTTCCGCCCCGAGGATCGGCTCCCGGAAGATTCTGTTGCTGACGGCAGTTGGAATCGCTGCCGGATTCGCGATTGGCGAAGTCCTGCATCAATCGATTCTAAAAGTCGTATCGCCGGACGCTGCCGTGTTCGATTCGGCACTGTCAGCCACACCATTTGTGGTGCCGGCCGTCATGATCGCCGTGTTCACGGTTCTGCTGGGCATATATGTGAAACACAAGCTGAAATATGCAGTGAAACAGGCAGATATGCCGGAGACATACCAAGCAAACGAATAAAGAATAGGAAGGTCCGGATACCCGTGTTAACGAACGGATATCCGGACCTATCTGACTGTGTTGCCGTTTTCAATAACTTCTTATTCTAATGATATTTCATCAATCTTTCTCAGTTCTTCTTTTGTAAAGTTCGTATTCTCCAGTGCCTTGATATTGTCAAGGATCTGGGAAGACATCGAAGCACCGATCAGGACACTTGTGACTTCTCCGTCACGTAGAATCCAGGCAAGCGACATTTCCGCCAGGGTCTGTCCACGCCTTTTGGCGAGATCATTCAGCCTGTGGATCTGTGACATACGTTTCTCGGTCAGCGAAGAAGCGTTCAGGAAACGACCGTCTGTCTTGATTCGGCTGTGATCCGGGATTCCATGCAGATACCGGTCCGTGAGCAGTCCCTGTTCCAGCGGACTAAAAGAAATAATCCCTTTCCCGAGTTTGACAGAGGTCTCTTTCAGTCCGTTCTTCTCGATCGTCCGATCAAAGATGTTGTAACGGTTCTGATTGATGATAAATGGGCAGTGCAGATCATCCAGAATGGCTGCCGCTCTTTTAAGTGTCTCTCCGTCATAGTTGGACAGTCCCACGTAAAGTGCTTTTCCGCTTGTCACGGCCTGTGAGAGCGCACCCATGGTTTCCGCAAGCGGAGTGTCAGGGTCCATGCGGTGATGATAGAAGATATCCACATAATCAAGCCCCATACGTCTCAGGCTCTGATCGAGACTTGCCATAAGATATTTGCGGCTTCCCCAGTTTCCGTAGGGGCCGTCCCACATATCGTAACCGGCCTTGGTACTGATCACCAGTTCATCGCGATATGCCTGGAAGTTTTCTCTTAGAATCCGTCCGAGATTCTTCTCGGCGCTTCCGGGTGCAGGTCCATAATTATTTGCAAGGTCAAAGTGTGTAATCCCATGGTCGAAGGCAGTGAAAGTCAGTTCTTTCATGTTATCGTAAGAGGCAGTGTCGCCGAAATTATGCCAGAATCCCAGAGATATCGCCGGAAGCTTAAGCCCGCTGATTCCAGCATGAGGATAAAACATCGATTCATAACGTTTGGATGAAGCCTGATACATAAGAAAACCCTCCTTTTGTCGTGCTGCCCTGCGTCTTGGGACGTCGGCGCAGCATCTTTTTGTCACTCTTAAGTATACTTGAAATCCTGTATAATTGAAAGCATTTTTGTCAAAAGTATCTATAAGAGAATCTATTGACAAAGCTACCTTAAAGGTTATGTGAAACTAGTGATCAGATACTATAAAACCTATTTTGATGATTTTGTAACAAGCCGGGATCAGTCCTACAAACTTCCGCCCGATTACACCTGGATCTGTGAACATGCAGGCCACCGGGTTTTATCTGCCCTGATTTATCGTCTCGGTGAGGCGGCAGCTTTTTTCTACTGCAGATTCATCCTGCATGTGCAGATCAAAAATCGAAAGATTTTAAGAAAATATCGCGGCATGGGCTGCTTTATCTACGGGAATCATACACAGCCTGCGGGGGATGCATGGATCCCGATTCGAGCGGTATTTCCCAGACGAGGTTATGCGGTGGTAAGTCCGGCAAATTTAAAAGTACCGGTACTCGGCCCACTTCTCCCTTACCTGGGTGCTCTGCCGGTGCCGGATGGTACGGATGGGATGAAAAAATTCCAGCAGGCCATCCGGCAGAGAATCCTTGAGAAATGCTGCATCGTACTTTACCCGGAGGCTCATGTCTGGCCGTGGTGCACCAGGATCCGTCCATTCGGGACAGCATCCTTTACCTATCCGGTGCGGTACAAAGTTCCTTCTTTTTGTATGACAACCACTTATCAGAAGCGAAGACACCACAAAAAGCCAAAAGTCACAGTCTATATCGACGGACCCTTTTACCCGGATGGGCAGATGCAATACAAAGAACAAAAGAAAGGACTGCGCGATGAGATCTATCAATGCATGCTTAGGCGCAGTCGGGAAAATACCTGTACATACGTAATCTATGAACAGGAAACCAAACAGAAAAAAAGTTGACAGGAAGAGGAGAAGACTTTATGAATATCCTTTATTGCGGGGACCAAAAGATGGAAGACGGCCTGCTGCTCTCCACTTTATCAATCCTAAATCACACAGAGGATCCGCTGCACATCTTCGTGCTGACGATGAGACTTTCAACCGAAACCAGAAATTACAATCCAATCTCGTCTTGGTTTGCCGAAGATCTAAAGCGACTGGTCAAGGAGAAAAATTCTGAAAATCAAGTCACACGAGTTGACCTTACAGAAACATTTTCAAGGGAAATGCCGTATGCCAATCTGGATACGCACTTCACTCCATATTGCATGCTGAGACTTTTTGCAGACAAGATTCCGATTCCGCCTCAATCAGCCGCTGCGTGCCCGACATCTTTTTTGGACCGTATCCTCTATCTGGATGCCGATGTCATATGCCGCAGAGACTTTTCTGACTTTTATCATCAGGATTTATCGGGATATGAAATTGCAGGCGTGCCCGATCACTATGGCCGCTGGCTCTATAGCAGGGACATTCGCAGGATGGATTATCTGAATTCCGGGGTTCTCCTCCTAAACATGGAAGCAATCAAAAAAACCCGTCTTATGGAAAAATGTAGGGAACTTTGTGCGGACAAACAGATGTTTTTGCCCGACCAGACAGCGCTGAACCGGCTGTGCAGCTCGAAGAAAAAACTTCCCCGACGGTTCAATGAACAGCGAAAACTGAAGGAAAACACCGTATTTCAGCATTTTACAACGAGCTTTCGCATCCTCCCATGGCTTCACACAGTGACGGTAAAGCCGTGGGAGGTAGAAAAGATGCACAGCAAGCTGAAACTGCATGAATACGATTCTCTGCTTGAGACATTCACGCAGATATCAGAAACACGAAAGAAACAAAATCAGCAGAAAGATCAGGTGGAAACAGATGAACAGGGAAAAAGAATCGATACCAATTTTCTTTACCATTGACGATGGCTATGCGCCATTTCTCGGTGTGGCATTATCTTCCATGTTGAAAAATGCCTCCCGGGATTACCATTATGAAGTATTCGTGATTTACCAGGAACTAAGCCGACAAAATCGTGAAAAGCTCGCTTCCTGCAAGACCGGGCAGAGCGAGATTCACTTTGTGCGGATGAAAGAAAAGCTGGAAATGATACAGGACCATATTTCAAATCGCCTGCGTGCGGATTATTTTACACTTACTATTTATTTCCGATTGTTTATTCCCGAGATGTTTCCTCAGTTTGACAAGGGAATCTATCTGGACAGCGATATTGTCGTTCCCGGCGATATCTCACGGCTGTATCAGACGCAACTTGGTGATCATCTGCTGGGTGCTGCGGTTGATCCCGCGGTGTCAGAGATCCCGGAACTGGAAAGGTATGTAAGACTTTGCGTGGGCGTGGATCCCGGAAAGTACTTTAACTCCGGAGTTTTGCTCATGAACTTAAGAGAACTCAGAAAAGCGAACCTGGCAGGGCGTTTTCTGCGAATGCTGAGCCGCTACCACTTTGATACAATTGCACCGGATCAGGACTATCTCAATGCACTGTGCAGCGGGCGAGTCACCTATCTGTCAAAAGAGTGGGATACGATGCCTTCCGTTTCGAATAAGAAGAAACCAGAAACAGCAATTGATAACGGCGAAATCAATTACGAAACGGGAGTTCCCAAACTGATTCATTACAACCTGTTCGCCAAGCCCTGGTATTACGATGGAATCCAATATGAAGAATACTTCTGGCATTACGCCCCCGATTCGGGGTTTCTGGATGAAATCCAGAATATAAAAGCATCGTACACAGACAAGGACAGACAGTCGGACAGCGAGCATATGGCTCTGATCATCGCAAGAGGCGATAATTCCAGCAAGAATCCGGTGACGTTTCGAATCGTTTTTACGGAGGGAAAAGAGGCACGCTTATGATAATCAAAGATGAAAGAGAGCAGGTCATTGACAACATACGAGCAGCGATTCTGGAGGGTGATTTCCACCGAAAGGTAGAGGTGGGCGATCCGGTGCTTGCGGCTGTTCAAAAGGAAAAACTGCTCAGCTGGTATCTGAAAGAGAAGAATACGCTGCATTTTAAAGGGAAAACCCTTGCGGCGCGCAAAGCGGCAAATGTCGCGACCCGCCAAATCAATCGAATGACAGTCATTCGGGGGATTGAGCATGCCTCTATGATTCGCAGCGGTGCAATTGTGACCAGCAATCATTTTAATCCCATAGACAATACCATCGTGCGATATCTCGCATGGAATCTGGGAAAAGATCGCCTTCCCATCGTCAGCCAGGTGACGAACCTTGCGATGACTGGTCTGGTGGGATTTCTGATGAAATATGCTGATATCCTGCCGATCAGTGACATTCCCGGATATATAACGGCGGACTTTGAACCACTTCTGAAAAAAGAGCTGGATGAGAAAAACTATGTCCTTATTTACCCGGAGCAGGAGATGTGGTTTAATTACCAAAAGCCACGTCCATTGAAACGGGGTGCCTACTACTATGCAGCTAAATTTCAGGTACCCGTGATTTCCTGCTTTGTAGAGATGAGAGCACAGCAGCAGCTGCAGACCCCCATGTTCCATGAGGTACAGTATGTGATGCACGTACTTCCTGCAATCTATCCGGATTCTGCTAAAACTGTGCGGGAGAACAGCTTTGCCATGTGTGCACAGGACTATGAGCAGAAAAAACACGCCTATGAAGAAATCCGCCGCGAACCGCTGAACTATACCTTCCAGGAAAAAGACATAGCAGGATGGGTACAGCCGCCTCAGACGGATGGTTTTTCACCAAAACAATTAGCTGGAAAGTGATTTTAAGAGTTTCCTCCGATACCTTGTGAGAGTCCTTTGACCGATGAGGCATAGTGAAATGGGGACATTCCGGTTACGGTTTTGAAACGCTTTGAAAAGTGCTGAAGTGAGTTGTATCCGAGATAATGTGCAATTTCCGTCAGATTCATGCTCCCATCCCGGATGATATCCTTTGAGTGCTCAATCTTCATCTGATGGAAGTACTCGATCACTCCGCATCCTTTCTGATCATGAAAAAGAGACTGCAGTGTCGAGGAACTGATATAAAAGGCATTGCAGATATCCCGGACCTTCAAAGGCTCACAGATATGTAACTCCATGTACGTTATAATCCGTGAAAAGCTGTATACCTTCCTGGAGTTGTCTTCACAGATTGATCTTTTGACGATTTCTTCCGTATAACTTCCATCCCTGGATGATCTGGGGTGATTACGCTGCACCAAAACCAAAAACTCCTCCAGATAGAGCAGAATCATCTGCTGAGAACCAAAAGGAGGATCCAAGGCAGGCAGAACCTGTTCCACTGTGGGAACATGTAGGGGCGTGGTAAAAGCCACACGTGCCTCGGCGACAATTTTTGCTATCAGAGTTTTCTCCTGAGAATTCAAAGATGTCACCTTTTCATCGAAGTGCCTCATCGCATCCGAATCGCAGAGAAACGAAATCGCCACCAGATTCGGTGCCTTATGCCCCACCGATTTAATCGAATGGAATTCATTAGGCTTGTGAAAGATAATATTCCCGGATTTCAGCTGATACTCTTTGGAATCGGCCCAGACAATCACTGTCCCCTGATCTACGTATAAAAACTCCCAGAAATCATGGGACTCTCCCCGAAATTCAAACTCC
>ENA-UOOI01003895-UOOI01003895.1-fermentation-metagenome-genome-assembly--contig:-NODE-3895-length-10509-cov-6.988712_pt1 | contig 10509 bp, 4 predicted proteins | sample MGYA00245779_ERZ724027 | MGnify/ENA primary metagenome ERZ724027 (study PRJEB28704, sample SAMN03018318) | fermentation metagenome | biome: anthropogenic terrestrial biome; feature: soil; material...
GAAAAGGCGAGTAGAGCATGTAGGTGCAAAAGCAACTTACGATCCTGAGGGAACATTGGTTTTATAGCGCGAACCTGTAATGGTTGGATAAACTATGGGAGATTCGCGATAGCGAGGAATCAGGAACCAGGATTGCCTGATTATCTTTCTTATATGCAATATTGAAGAATAAATTGAGTTTCGCGGAAACTACAAAAGTAGAGTCCTTTAAATCTCATGTTTATTAATGACTGTCGCACCCCTCACGGGTGCGTGGATTGAAACGCTGCCCGAGATTCAGCGGTTGTTGGGCCATTCCAGTCGCACCCCTCACGGGTGCGTGGATTGAAACCCCCATTGTTCTACGCGATTCGACTTTACTTTTACCGTCGCACCCCTCACGGGTGCGTGGATTGAAACTTCTTCGTCCCGCCACTGATACTGATGGTCGATGCCGGTCGCACCCCTCACGGGTGCGTGGATTGAAACTTCCGTAATCAATTTGATGACGGACGCTGGACTTAGGTCGCACCCCTCACGGGTGCGTGGATTGAAACCTCCCTTCGCCGGTTTCCCGGCGTCACTCTACTAGTCGCACCCCTCACGGGTGCGTGGATTGAAACATCATATATGCAAGCGGTCGGTGGGTTCTTGATAGTCGCACCCCTCACGGGTGCGTGGATTGAAACCTCGGATTCACTATCATTAGCCTTCTCCCCAATTGTCGCACCCCTCACGGGTGCGTGGATTGAAACTGAAGAATTGATAGCTACTATACCTTCTACAGATGTCGCACCCCTCACGGGTGCGTGGATTGAAACGTACTTGATGCGCCCAAATCATCTACTATGCCCACGTCGCACCCCTCACGGGTGCGTGGATTGAAACATCTACCAAGGTATTGATCGCGTTTGCTCCGTTGCGTCGCACCCCTCACGGGTGCGTGGATTGAAACATTTCTAAGCCCTGTCCACCAGCATCGTTAAAAGGGTCGCACCCCTCACGGGTGCGTGGATTGAAACTTATAGATTGTTATGCCTGCTGCCACAAGTAATCGTCGCACCCCTCACGGGTGCGTGGATTGAAACCATCTTCTCCAGCGGCGTTTCTTACGGCCCATGAAAGTCGCACCCCTCACGGGTGCGTGGATTGAAACAGTCAACCCCTTAATGACTTTTCGGAGAAGGTTAGTCGCACCCCTCACGGGTGCGTGGATTGAAACTGCGCCTGGGTGTCGCGCTTGCGCTTGGTAGCTATCGTCGCACCCCTCACGGGTGCGTGGATTGAAACATATTTATCCGGATACCCGCCAATCACGTAGGCAGTCGCACCCCTCACGGGTGCGTGGATTGAAACCTGGCTCTGGGTCTCAGGCGATACAAAACAACAGTCGCACCCCTCACGGGTGCGTGGATTGAAACAAAAATACTGCGAATTGTAATAATTTAATCATTCGTCGCACCCCTCACGGGTGCGTGGATTGAAACAGACTTGCTTTATTCCCGCAATCTACATAGTCATCGTCGCACCCCTCACGGGTGCGTGGATTGAAACAGATAAGGCTGCAATAAACATATTATCAATAGCTTCGTCGCACCCCTCACGGGTGCGTGGATTGAAACGGAAATGCCTGTTGCTTGCGCTGCCTCCTTGGCGGTCGCACCCCTCACGGGTGCGTGGATTGAAACACTTTTTCCCTGGGTATAATATATTCTTTATACCGTCGCACCCCTCACGGGTGCGTGGATTGAAACACTGCAAGGGTATATAAAGGATTTAATCTCACGGGTCGCACCCCTCACGGGTGCGTGGATTGAAACAGATATTAGACAACTACAACAGCAGTTAGGGCATGTCGCACCCCTCACGGGTGCGTGGATTGAAACACATTAATCTTCTGCCCAACAAACCGGTTCATAAGAGTCGCACCCCTCACGGGTGCGTGGATTGAAACCCTCCACTGTTGAACTTTAAATAAAAAGGAGGAAGTCGCACCCCTCACGGGTGCGTGGATTGAAACACTACTCACCATCCATGTTGGGATGCGAAAAACAGTCGCACCCCTCACGGGTGCGTGGATTGAAACGAGTCCCGCAGAAGTTAAAAGATCAAATCCAGGCGTCGCACCCCTCACGGGTGCGTGGATTGAAACCTTACCACCGCCCGCTGCGTGAGCGGGAAGTGAGAGTCGCACCCCTCACGGGTGCGTGGATTGAAACAATACCGCCAAAGAGGCGGCGCAAGTAACCGGTAGTCGCACCCCTCACGGGTGCGTGGATTGAAACTAGAATATCCAAGAAGGTACGTGAAGTTAGAACGGTCGCACCCCTCACGGGTGCGTGGATTGAAACTTGCCAATAGTCGGATAATTTAAGGAGGAATCATAGTCGCACCCCTCACGGGTGCGTGGATTGAAACAAAGTTATAGTCACCAGCTGGTAGGGTTACAAATGTCGCACCCCTCACGGGTGCGTGGATTGAAACTTAGGACACCATTTGGGGTTTTCCTGACCAGACAGTCGCACCCCTCACGGGTGCGTGGATTGAAACGCGAAGAATCATAGAATATGGGCGGATCATTGTAGTCGCACCCCTCACGGGTGCGTGGATTGAAACGTGTATTTGTTTATGGCTTTTTCCGTTAGTGTGCGTCGCACCCCTCACGGGTGCGTGGATTGAAACAACTTTGTCGTGAAGTAGATGACTCCGATTTTAGTCGCACCCCTCACGGGTGCGTGGATTGAAACTCGATTATGCTCTTTATAGAGGTGATATTTATGGGTCGCACCCCTCACGGGTGCGTGGATTGAAACACGTTTTTAGGGTGTGAAAAAATACTAAAAAATAGTCGCACCCCTCACGGGTGCGTGGATTGAAACTAATGTGCTGTTGCTTTTGAAAATCGTTATTCTTGTCGCACCCCTCACGGGTGCGTGGATTGAAACGTTTTTACCTTTACGCTCGACTACTAGGCCGTTGGACAGTCGCACCCCTCACGGGTGCGTGGATTGAAACAGCTTTTTCTACTGCACACCCCAGACCGGTAGCTTGTCGCACCCCTCACGGGTGCGTGGATTGAAACTTCTTCGATAGCTTTTTTTACCGCGGACGAAAAATGTCGCACCCCTCACGGGTGCGTGGATTGAAACTCGGTATCCCGCTTTTCCGGGTCATTGTAGGTATCGTCGCACCCCTCACGGGTGCGTGGATTGAAACACGGTTTGTTTAATAATTATATAAAATTCTGAACCGTCGCACCCCTCACGGGTGCGTGGATTGAAACTACCGGTTTTATTAAACTTGCCGACATAATAACCGTCGCACCCCTCACGGGTGCGTGGATTGAAACACAATAACAGGGAAGGAGTTATAATCAGATATAACGTCGCACCCCTCACGGGTGCGTGGATTGAAACTTTAATATATACGTTTTATTGGATTTACAGAACATGTCGCACCCCTCACGGGTGCGTGGATTGAAACAATAACCTCTAAATATATTGGGTCAAGATAAACAGTCGCACCCCTCACGGGTGCGTGGATTGAAACTAACTTTGCGCGATTTTGAGGACCTGACATTCGGGTCGCACCCCTCACGGGTGCGTGGATTGAAACAGTTTCTACGCCTTTCCCTCGACCATAAAGAGCAGGTCGCACCCCTCACGGGTGCGTGGATTGAAACATAATGGATGATTCAGCAATTACATCCTGCGTTGGTCGCACCCCTCACGGGTGCGTGGATTGAAACGGCACTTTGACCTCAGCGCATGGATTATACCTAAGTCGCACCCCTCACGGGTGCGTGGATTGAAACTAGCCATCACCGGAGCAACGGTCGCAAATAGCAGCGTCGCACCCCTCACGGGTGCGTGGATTGAAACAAAGGGAAATTGCCGAAGCGATTGGAACATCACAGTCGCACCCCTCACGGGTGCGTGGATTGAAACTAAGGATTTTCCCGGCCATGTGGTCCAAAAAGATGTCGCACCCCTCACGGGTGCGTGGATTGAAACTGTTATACTGTTGCAGTTATTTTTTCTCTTTCAATGTCGCACCCCTCACGGGTGCGTGGATTGAAACGAACTACGAACTGGGCTGGGAAACCCAAACAGCCTGTCGCACCCCTCACGGGTGCGTGGATTGAAACAAAATTCCGGACGGGCCTGCTCCCTGCAAGTGAGTGTCGCACCCCTCACGGGTGCGTGGATTGAAACCAGAGCAGCAAGGGCATCGTCTAGCTTGCGTAATGTCGCACCCCTCACGGGTGCGTGGATTGAAACCCGGCACGTCCGGGGCGGCGGTAAGAAAATTTAAGTCGCACCCCTCACGGGTGCGTGGATTGAAACTCCCAGTAGATATCATTGATATTAAACAGGTCTTCGAGTCGCACCCCTCACGGGTGCGTGGATTGAAACAGCAATACTAAGGCTGACTGAGATTGAAGCAACGGGTCGCACCCCTCACGGGTGCGTGGATTGAAACCTTTATAAAGCCCCACACTTCGGTCATCTTGGCCTTGTCGCACCCCTCACGGGTGCGTGGATTGAAACATAAATACCGCGGACTGGATGAAAATGCAAATCCTGGTCGCACCCCTCACGGGTGCGTGGATTGAAACAGATATTTTAAGCCAGTGCATAAGGACCGCTATTGTCGCACCCCTCACGGGTGCGTGGATTGAAACGTCAATGGGATACCTCCTTCCTGCTGTTATTGTAGTCGCACCCCTCACGGGTGCGTGGATTGAAACATTTTATTAATTGCTGCTGAAGTTTTTCCTGAACGTCGCACCCCTCACGGGTGCGTGGATTGAAACATATTACCACTAGTATCTACATAAAATACTTTTTGTCGCACCCCTCACGGGTGCGTGGATTGAAACTATTTATTGATCTGATATTTGTAAACCACGCCCCGGTCGCACCCCTCACGGGTGCGTGGATTGAAACCTGTGTTTGTTCTCATTCGATACACTTCCTTTTTGATTGTCGCACCCCTCACGGGTGCGTGGATTGAAACACTATTACATGTTTGACAACTAGGAACACAATTTGAGTCGCACCCCTCACGGGTGCGTGGATTGAAACATATCCTAACAATATCACATTATCCCAAACTACCAGTCGCACCCCTCACGGGTGCGTGGATTGAAACGGTTTTAATGGTCTGATCTTTTGTAAACTACCCGCGTCGCACCCCTCACGGGTGCGTGGATTGAAACCATCAGGATCACCTAAAACAAGTTTTTCTCCAACTGTCGCACCCCTCACGGGTGCGTGGATTGAAACAGAAAAGGATGATACTGTATCAGATATCAGAGTAAACGTCGCACCCCTCACGGGTGCGTGGATTGAAACATGCATACCTCGCAAACCCCGTGATATAGGGCTTTGTCGCACCCCTCACGGGTGCGTGGATTGAAACGTGTTTGTGCGATCCCCTGCACTATACCGCATAACCTGTCGCACCCCTCACGGGTGCGTGGATTGAAACATATATACCAAATTAATTAGCCGGATAAGTATTGGTCGCACCCCTCACGGGTGCGTGGATTGAAACATTATTAAATGAACTATAACAGCACCCATAAACCAGTCGCACCCCTCACGGGTGCGTGGATTGAAACCCCTCTAATGTGACCTAACTGTAAAAGGTTAGATGGGTCGCACCCCTCACGGGTGCGTGGATTGAAACTTATTGAATCGTGGTATAATTCTGCTGCAGTTTATTTGTCGCACCCCTCACGGGTGCGTGGATTGAAACTATTTGTTTTGGTACCTTTAATTGATGGAGCAAGTCGCACCCCTCACGGGTGCGTGGATTGAAACTTGCTCTACAATGCTATGAAGAAATGGTGTGATGGGTCGCACCCCTCACGGGTGCGTGGATTGAAACGTAACTGTGGTACTGGGAAAGGAACGGGACAGTAAGTCGCACCCCTCACGGGTGCGTGGATTGAAACTCCAAGTAATTAACCCCCTTATGTTTAATATACCGTCGCACCCCTCACGGGTGCGTGGATTGAAACTTTTTAGGCCGCACCCGATGTTTAATGGCGATGCCGTCGCACCCCTCACGGGTGCGTGGATTGAAACTTTTTTAACTTCTTTTTCAGTCATTCCCTTATTTTGTCGCACCCCTCACGGGTGCGTGGATTGAAACTGCGGAGATCGCATCCCAATTAAATGAGAAGATCACGTCGCACCCCTCACGGGTGCGTGGATTGAAACACCAATAGTAGTAAGACTTGTGGACATCTGCCCTTTGTCGCACCCCTCACGGGTGCGTGGATTGAAACTAATTAAAGGGGGTAAGGCCGATGGCAAGTATGGTCGCACCCCTCACGGGTGCGTGGATTGAAACCCAAACTTGCTGAACTTTCCGGGGTTCCACGCCGTAGTCGCACCCCTCACGGGTGCGTGGATTGAAACTTGTTGACAAGTGTCAACAGAATAAATTCAGTGCGTCGCACCCCTCACGGGTGCGTGGATTGAAACAAAGTCGGTAGCATAGGTGCGGATCACCTTATACCGGTCGCACCCCTCACGGGTGCGTGGATTGAAACGCTATCACAAGTAGGGCAGCGGAAGAATTGATCCTCGTCGCACCCCTCACGGGTGCGTGGATTGAAACTCACCGGCAGCGCTCAGTGTTAGGTTTACAGCCCGTCGCACCCCTCACGGGTGCGTGGATTGAAACATAAAAATTTGAACATTGCAAGGCAAAATATGAAATGTCGCACCCCTCACGGGTGCGTGGATTGAAACGTTTACCGGCCTCAACTTTACTTATCTTGTCATGTGTCGCACCCCTCACGGGTGCGTGGATTGAAACACAGCATCTATGGTTACAGGCTCAACTAACGGAGCGTCGCACCCCTCACGGGTGCGTGGATTGAAACTAATTATTGTAAAGATAAGGATCCAGATGATTATCGTCGCACCCCTCACGGGTGCGTGGATTGAAACATTTGTCATGCATTTTTACTCCTTTCCTGGTTGGCCGTCGCACCCCTCACGGGTGCGTGGATTGAAACTAATTAAAGGGGGTAAGGCCGATGGCAAGTATGAGTCGCACCCCTCACGGGTGCGTGGATTGAAACTCGTTGGCCCGCCTAGCCGCTTTGTACTCGTTAGTCGCACCCCTCACGGGTGCGTGGATTGAAACCGTTCCGGGATACCAACAAAGGCTCTGGCAGCCGGTCGCACCCCTCACGGGTGCGTGGATTGAAACAAAAAGCCTGGCCAATAATATCGGGGGTGGTTGAAACGTCGCACCCCTCACGGGTGCGTGGATTGAAACGATTAATTATTACTGATACGGATATCAACATGGCCGTCGCACCCCTCACGGGTGCGTGGATTGAAACTAGACAGAACAGCGAAGACCGGTTTTTGGGTGACTGTCGCACCCCTCACGGGTGCGTGGATTGAAACAGCGGTAGTAATCTGGTCCACCGGCAACTCCACAGTCGCACCCCTCACGGGTGCGTGGATTGAAACTTGCTGAAAGGACAGACCTATACCGCTGGGTGCAACTGTCGCACCCCTCACGGGTGCGTGGATTGAAACATGAATGCATTTCCGGAGACATATGAAACTACCACGGCGCACCTCTCATGGGTGCGTGGATTGAAACAGCAACATGGAAGCAGCCCAGGCACAGTTGGCTCTCATCGCACCAATCACAGCTGCGTGGATTTTAATTGCTGCTTACAGTAGCAGTTCTCCCTCCTGATTAAATATTTCTGCTGCCATATAAATGGAAGATGCTTTAACCGTTATAATCCAACCCATACAAATTAGATGATTTTGTTGCTTCTTCTCCAAATTTTAAATTCCTGTGCTTCTGCAATTAAACTATCTCTGAAGTCCGGATGAGCCAGATTTATAATTCCTTCAGCCCGCTCCCAGGTGCTTTTGCCCTTTAAATTGAATTTGCCGTATTCGGTTACAATTGTAAACGCGATGGACCGTGGTACAGTTACAATTGTTCCGGGGGATAGTCCCGGGACTACTCTGGATTCCAGGGAGCCGTCTTTCTTCTGAATAGTAGAACTAAGAGCAACATAACCACGGCCGTTTTTAGAATCAAAAGATCCCAGTATAAAATCGAGTTGACCGCCAGTTCCGGATATTTGTCTGCCTATAGAAGCTTCAGAAGCCACCTGCCCAAATAAATCTATCTCAATAGCGTTATTAATGCACACCATATTGTCTATGAGGGAGATTAAATAGGGGTCATTGGTATAGTCCACCGGGTAAGAAGCGCAAGCCGGATTATTGTCCAAAAAATTATACAGCTTTTCCGTCCCCATGGCGAAAGTATAGACCATTTTACCCGGATTGATATTCTTATATTTACCTGTGAGCTTACCGGCTTCATACATATCAACGAAGGAATCAACCAGCATTTCGGTGTGTACTCCCAGATCTTTCAAATCTGAGCCGGCGATCAAAGACCCAACCACGTTAGGCATGCCCCCAATGCCCAGTTGAATACAATCACCATTTCTCATATCTTCGAGGATTAGCTCAGCAATCTTTCTATCCACCTGGGTAGGGATGAGCTCCGGAATATTCATAGGTGGAGGATTATCTGAACTTTCCACAATAAAGTCAACGTCTGAAATATGAATTGATTCGCCGTAACCACCCAGGCAAACCGGTAACGAGGTGTTTACTTCCACCACCCTAATTTTTGAATTCCGGCTAACGCAAGCACTTAGCGAATTAGATGTACTGATGTTAAAGAAGCCGTTTTTATCCATGCCGGTAACTGGTTGAAACGATACATCTACCGGGGTATAACCACGATCATAGATGGTGGGGCCCTCATGGTAGGTAATAGGAATATAATTACAAAGGTCTGCTTCTTGAAATTTACGGGACACTCCGGAAAAATGCCAGTCATTCATTATGAAAGATTTTCTCTCCGGATCAACTTTGCAGACTTCCGGTACCCAGGTCATCGTAACCAGTCGGATTTTAACATCTTTCAACTCATCTTTACGTTTGGCCAAGGCTGCATCGCAGGTTTTAGGCTGGCAAACAAATTCTCCATACTGGACCCAATCCCCTGATTTCACTAAGCCAGCCGCCTTTTCCGGCGAGATAAGTTTATTTTTATATTCTTCCATGTAAGTACCAGGTGAAAAAGCCAATTATATAACCCCCTTAAAAATATTGCAGAACAATATTTAGCTAATTTAAGTAATTGAGAAGTATTAAGATTGGAAACCACCTCCTATAGGAGCAATAGCAAAGGACGTAGATGAATTTGGCCTTTGCAATAAACATGCCAGAATTATGCTGGGTGGAGGAAATCCTACACTTATCCATTGCATGAAGTTGCGGCCGGAATTAATGGAGGGGAATTTATAGAGCTTTTCAAGTAAAAACAGGCTGACCAATGACATGCCGAATGGGGACTTATATAATTAAGCAAACCATGCGCATTTGCGATAAATGTTCCGTTTCTGCGAAATGTATTTATTTCTCACTAACTTTGCGGTGCCGGAAATTTCACAGACTTAAACTGCTATCGTTTCTGCGAATTTTGTACTGCCATTTTTAAATTTCTTCCGTTATTGCGAACAACAAAACGCTTTATTCTGTTTTCCAATAGGATAAAAGCTTGTGAAAATTTGCATAATGGGTTTATTTTACAGATATAAAAATATAAACTAAATGTACAATAATATGTAATAAGACACTCATTCCTGCTGCGTCCCCCTAAATCAGTAAAGCACTCAAATAAATTTTTGATCAAATCAATGCTTATAGATTAAGCCAATAGGCCTTAATTGTTGGGGCAGACTGCTAATTGAAAAGATATTACAGATTGAATATTGTCGAATAAAATTCATTATGGGGGAGAGGAGGAGGATCTTATGAAGGTGGTCATTGATAATCAAGAGATAGAGACCACACCGGGAAATACTATTCTGGAGACAGCAGAACAAGCCGGAATCCATATTCCTAATCTTTGTATGTACCAGAAACCCTGCGGAGGGAACGGTTTATGCCGTCTCTGTATCGTGGAAGTCAAAACCAGCAACGGTACCCATCTGGTTGAATCTTGCACCTATCCTGTCATGGAAGAAATGATGATAAGGACTTCTTCTCCCCTCATCGAAGATATCCGGCGCAATATGATAAGCCTTCTGGTGGGCAGGGGAGATTTTCCGCCGGGCAAAGTGGCAGAATTTATTAATGTTGCACAAAAAGAACCGGTACCGGATTTTGCGCTTATCTCATCTGATCCCCTGAACGAAGAAAATTTAGCTATTAGAGATGTTCTCCATACCGGCTTGGAGACCAACCCCCATTTGGCGTATATCGTTGTGAATAAGCAAGGATATATTAGAGCGATTAATCAAACCTACCTGGATATCATGGGAATAGAAATGTCTGATGCCTTAGGAAGGTATATTTTAGATGTGGTTCCGAATTCTGAACTTTTGGAAATAATTCAAACGGGACGGACAGACCGGGCTGAATTTTGGACCATCAAGGGCCACGATACAAT
>ENA-UOOI01003897-UOOI01003897.1-fermentation-metagenome-genome-assembly--contig:-NODE-3897-length-10502-cov-3.572796_pt1 | contig 10502 bp, 14 predicted proteins | sample MGYA00245779_ERZ724027 | MGnify/ENA primary metagenome ERZ724027 (study PRJEB28704, sample SAMN03018318) | fermentation metagenome | biome: anthropogenic terrestrial biome; feature: soil; material...
TCATAGGGCACGTCCCGGATAATGGTAAATCGGGGGCCGCAGTTGGTACAGTTCAGAAACGGGTAACGGTACCGCCGGTCTTTGGGATTCCGCAGTTCCCGGAGGCAATCGTCACAGATACCGACATCCGGACTGATTAGGGTATTGTTCTCCCCCTGCTTTTCGCTGCTTCGTATGGCAAAGTCTTGATAGTTCTTCAGCGCTCCGCATGATTCCACACGGAGCGCTTCGATGACCGCCAGCCGGGGGGGCTGAGCTTTCAGGTGGGTCACAAAGGCTTCAATCGCCTGAGACGTTCCTTCCAGCTCCAGCTCCACACCGTAACTCTCATTACGGATCCAGCCGTTCAGGCCATACTCGGTGACCAGACGGTGGATATAGGGTCGGAACCCTACTCCCTGGACAATGCCAACCACCACCAGCCTGACACGTTGCAATTTATTCTGCCTTCTTGGCATTCGCAGCCTGAGCCGCTTTCGCTGCCTTTGCTGCTTCCGCCTTTTTCTTCATTTCAGCCAATTGCTCCGGTGTAAACTTGGGCTTGGGCGGTGCTTTTTTGATGAAGCTTTCCCTTACCATAAAGTCTTCCGGCTTGGTGCCGACGATCATATAGTCATCGCTCAGCTTAATGGCCTTCTTCGCGCAGAAGTCGGAGCACGTCGCACAGAACGTGCAGCTGGTCATATCAAAGGTGAAGGTTATTTCCTGGTCACCGTTTTCCAGCTTTTTGATGTCACGTACGATGCACTGAGGTGCGCAAACCCGTTCGCACATGCCGCAGTTCATGCACAGGTTGGGATCAAAGGTAATCCGTCCGCGGTAGCCTTCCTGTGCCTTGGGGGGGTCCCCGGCGGGGAATGCCATGGTGCTGGGTTTTTTGAAGAGGTTGGACAGTGCCTGTTTTAAATACGGTAGCATTATTTGCGCATCTCCTTCCTCTTCTGTTTTAGGATTTCGGTTGCCTGCGCCAACCCAGCCATGATTGCCTCAGGCTTGGGGGAACAGCCGGCCACTGCTACGTCTACGTGAACCCACTTTTCCAGGGGGCCGTCGATGGCGTAGCTGCCTTTAAAGACGTTGCCGGAGCGGGGGCAGGAACCGATGCTGACCACAACGCGTGGTTCCGGAACCTGTTCGATGGTTCGGATCACACGATCACGGGTCTGCCGGGTTACGGGACCGGATACCACTACGATATCTGCCTGACGGGGACTGCCTGCCAGACGGAAGCCCAGACGCTCTGCGTCGTAACGCGGGGTCAGAACTGCTACGAGCTCGATATCACAGCCATTGCAGGAACCGGCATTAACATGGAAAAGCCAAGGGCTTTTGGCCACGCTCTTGTCCATCATATTCTGAAACATCTAACCTTTAGCCTCCTTACAGACCAACCCATACCATGATCAAGCTGACTGCAGCCAGACCGGCAACGATGGTCCAATAGAATTTGAAGATCTGTTCCACTCTCAGGCGGGCGCAGATCGCGTGGGGAATAGTCATGCACAGGAAGCTGACCACGCCGCACAGCACCAGGAAGATAATCACATCCACAACGATTCCTACCACGCCGGCGATACCAGTGGTGATGCCGCCCAGGAACATGGCGCAGAACAGTGCAGTCATGATGTACATCTTGATGTAGTGGCTCAGACGGAACACACCCAGGGGGGATCCGCTGTACTCAGTCAGGGCGCCTTCGCAGATTTCAGTCTCTGCTTCGGCAATATCGAAGGGGTGGGAACCCACTTCACAGGGGATGACCAGCAGCATTGCAATGGCTGCCGGAATCAGGGACCAATGTGCAATCAGGGGGCCGTTGGCTGCTTGGAACGCAGCGATGGTACCCAGCGAGAAGGTGCAGCCGATGGCCGTACCGGTGCCCGCTACCCGACCTACTGCCAGCAGGACCAGGACGAAGGGCAGCTCGTAGGAAATCATCGCTACCATCTCACGGCTCAGGCCGACACCCGCAAAGGGAGAGCCGGAGGTTGCCGCACCTACGATCAGCGCTACACCTGCTACGGTCAGCAGGTACAGGATGACCACCAGGTCAGCACCTGCGCTAAATGCAGAGCCGTAAGTACTTACAGGGATGAACAGCGCGATGACAATCAAGCCAGCCAGTCCCACATAGGGAGCGCCGATGAAGATGGCTCTCTTTGCATAGCGGGGAATGATAGTTTCTTTGCCACAGCATTTCACGAAATCATACCAGGGCTGCAGGATCGGAGGGCCTACACGACGCTGCATACGCGCCACCAGTTTCCGGTCGATACCCGCCAGCAGAACGCCGAATACCACGCAGAACAGCAGACCGGGGAAAATCAGAAGCTGGACCAAATTGATCAAAAATGTCGTCATGATTCTCCTCCTTTACACGAACGCGATGCAGAAGACCAGGACAAAGGCGATTGCCACCACGCCATACAGGGCGTAATCGTTGACAATACCACTGTGCCAGTCATGCATGAAGCTGAAGTACTTTTTCAGATTGTGCTTGAAGCCCCAGAACAGGTCGGAGCCACCTACCTGAGAATAAACGCTCTCTTCACCAGAGAAGAAGGGTTCATACTTTGCCTCGGCAGGTGCAACCTTTTCCGGTTCCTGTAGTGCAGCCGGAGCTTCCCGTGTGCCAAGTTTCCTGTTGGAACCCAGGATCGCAACGATTGCCACAGCACAGGTCACGCAGAACAGGAGCAACAGCCAGATCACGGGATCCCAGACGCCAGCGAAGGTGACAGCAGTGTCGCCCAGGCTGCCTGCAACGCCGTGAGAAACAGCGTAGCCCTGACCCATCATCTGATCAATGTAGTTGACAGCATTCATAGCCGCGTTGGTTGCGGGAGTAAGGAGATATTCAGAGACCTTGCCGGGCAGCAGACCGGTGAAAATACACAGGACTGCCAGAATCCACATGGGAATCCGCATGGCAAGAGAAACTTCCTTGGTATCCTTGAATTCGGGGGACAGCTGCCCGAAGAAGACGCTCTGTGCCACCTTGATAAAGGAGGCCAGGGTCAGCACGGAGGTGATCAGCGCCACGACGCAGACAAAGATGAAGAAGAAGTTGCCGCTGGTGCTGCCCTTTTCGAAGGCTGCCTGGTAGATGTACCACTTAGAGGCGAAGCCATTGAAGGGGGGCAGGCCACTGATGGAGGCCGCACCAATCAGGAACAGGATGCAAGTTTTGGGCATCTTCTTGGCCAGACCGCCCAGGCGATCCAGATCCAGGCTGCCGGTTGCGTGCTGAACAGCACCGGCGGTCAGGAACAGCAGACCCTTGAACAGGGTATGGTTCATGGCGTGATACAGACCGGAGCTGAGACCCAGTGCAGTGCCCAGACCGATGGCAGCGATCACATAGCCAACCTGAGAGATACTATGGAAGGCCAACAGACGCTTAAAGTTGTGCTGGTTGAACGCCATGGTCACGCAGATGAACATGCTGACGGTGCCGAAGCCAACCACCAGGTACTGCACAGCAGGTACCTCAACGTTCTGGAACAGGACGTAGACCAGACGGATGATGCCATAGACGCCGCACTTGGTCAGGACGCCGGAGATCATCAGGGAGATGGAAGCGGGCGCCACTGCGTGGGCGTCGGCTGCCAGAGGATGGAAGGGGAAGATAAATGCCTTGGTGCCAAAGCCGATGAACAACAGGCCAAAGGCCATGATGGTCAGGGGGCTGTCAGCATACTGAGGCAGGGTAGCTGCGATCTGAGCCAGGTTCAGCGTATGGAGCTGGCAATACAAAATAGCGATGCCCGTCAGGACTGCGGTAGAGCCCAGAGCGCCGACTGCCAGGTACTTAAATGCACCTTCGATGGCACCCTCGTAGTTGTTCCGGAATGCAGTCAGAGCGACAGCGGTGAAGGTCATGATCTCGATCATGACGAACATGTTGAACAAGTCGCCGCTGAGTACCAGACCCAGAACGGAGCCGGAGAGCATCAGGAACAGGGTAAAGTAATTTGCCAGGCTGTCGTCTTCCTTCATATAGGTGAAGGCATAGATGCAGGACACGAACACGGCTACGGTGATGACCAGCCCGAAGAACAGGCTCAGTGCATCCACTTCGATGCTGATGCCGATGGCCCAACCGGAGACAGGTGCCCAGTTGCCCAGCCAATATGTGATAACTTCGCCGTCAATCATGACCGGCTTAATCAGAGCCAGCATGAATGCCATTGCGCCGCCAGTAGCCAGGAAGGAGATACCATTGCGGAGAACCTCGCTCTTACGGCCAAACAGCGCTACTAGAAACGCCCCGAGAAACAGAACCATAATGGCCAGAATCGGGAAGTGAGCCATAGATATAGTCATTAGCCGTTCAACCTCCTGATCTGTTCAGTATTGATGGTGCCATACTGCTTTTTCGCCATGATAACAAGGCTCAGTGCCATGGCAGTGGTGCAGGCGCCGATGACGATGGACGTCAGAGTCAGTGCCTGGGGCACGGGATCCACAAAAAAGGATGCCCGGCTCAGTTCGGATATGACAAAAATAGGTGCAGTGCCGCCGTCATGGAAGCCTACCGACACGATCAGCAGATTCACGCCGTAATCCATCATACCCATGCCGATGCAGGTTTTCATCAGGTTTTTCTTGGCGATCATGCAGTACATGCCTAGGACGATCAGACAAAATGCACCGATATAGTTTACTTGCAGCATTTCTGATCACTTCCTTCCTCTACATCCTCATCGTCGGAGTTCAGGGTAGTCAGCATTACGATCAGCAGGCAGATAACACCGGCCATAACGTGATAGCCTACGGCGTCATTCATCACCATAGCCGTTTCAATCTGGAACTGGGGGAACACGATAAAGTTCAGACAGAAATTGAAACCGGCAAACACACCGATCAGTGCTACCACGATGTACACCACTTCCGCCAGGCTCTCCGTGCTGTGCAGGAAGCCTTCGTGGAAGGTGGACTTCATCTTCTTCCCGCCGTAGGCCAGGAAGAACAGCAGCAGGGCGCTGGCGATCAGAACGCCGCCCTGGAAGCCGCCGCCGGGGCTGGTGTTGCCGTGCATGACAACGTAAATGCCAAATATAGAAGCCAGAGGCAGGAAGAGATCAGCTGCGCATTTGACGATAATGCTTTTCTTTTTCAACTTCATTCCAGCTGTCCCTCCTTCTTATGCAATGCCTTGCGCAGAATCACGATGGAACCCGAAATTGCTGCGACTAGGATAAAGCTTTCGCCCATGGTATCGTAACCACGGAAGTTAAAGACGATACTGAATACCACGTTGGTTGCTGTGGTCTTGGCCAGGTTCTCCTTGACAATCACATCAGCAATTCCGTCCGGGTTGGTGGTATCGTAGCTTGTGGGGTTTTCATACAGCTCCACCACATCGGTCTTGGAACCGTCGTAGGTGGGTCCGCTCTGGTACATTGCGCCGGCCGCGTAGATTCCACACACAAAAATTGCCCCTAAGGCGATGGCGCCCAATACTTTTTTCAGATTCATGCGTCACCCTCCTCTTTTACCTTGCGCAGGGCAATGATGTACAGAATGGTGGACAGGACGACGCCAACACTGGCTTCCGCAATGGCTACGTCTGGAGCCTGCAGCAGGAGGAACTCCAATGCCACAAAGGCGCCGGTAGCATCCAGAGCGATGATCGTATTGATCGTTTTCTGTGCCTGGACTGCTACGATTGCGGAGGCAACGATGCCAATTATCACCAGCGTATTGAGAATCACAATCAAGGTACCGCTCATTCCGGATCATCCTCCTTGTAATCATCAATTACCATCTTGCTCTTAGGCAGAGCGCCCATCTTATAGGCTGCTTTGCAGAGCGCATGGCCAGAAATGGGGTTGGTTAACAGCACCATCAGCAGGATCACGGCCAGTTTTACATATGTACCCGGTTCCGTGACGTTGGTTGCGATGGCGTATACGATGCCGCCGGCAATCAGGAAAATATTGCCTAGGCTGGGGATGCAGGTAGATGCCTGCAGTCTGCCGAAGACGTCTGGCATACGGATGATGCCCAGAACGCCCACAAGGGTGAAAAATACACCGATGGCCAGCAGAATATCAATAATCACACGAATTGTCATACTCATAGTCTGCCCTCCAGGTAACGGGACACGAAGACCGTGCCGATGAAGCCCAGGGCCGCATCTACCAAGGCGATGTCCAGATAGATGATACGGCCGGTATACAGGGAATACATTGCCAAACCCAACGCAGTCACCAGAGTGACGGCATCGGTGGCACAGAGACGGTCCGCTGCAGTGGGACCATTGAGGACTCGAACCAGCAGAACCAGATCAAGTACCACACAGATAATCGCAGCAATCAGAAGTTCTATCATTTCCAAATCCTCCCGATCCATTTTTCCATGGTACCCTTAATCATGTCGCCTGCTTTTTCCCGATCCGTTTCCGCAACATCGATCCAATGTACGTAATAATAGTTGTTGCCTACCTCGTCTTCAGCCACATCAACAGTAATGGTGCCAGGAGTCAAGGTGATGCAGTTGCTCACCATAGACAGACCATATTCGCTGTCCAGACCCTTGGCGCCGGGCACGCGGATAATGCCGCTCTGGCATTTGTTTCTCTTCCCGCTCAGAACGATGGGCACCATACCCATGTTTGCCTTTACCATCTCCCAGAAGAAGACAAAAATGTAGGCGATTAGCGCAAAGAATCGTGCCGGGTTAAAGAAATGAAATGCTTTGCTGTGGATAAAGAATTTTGCTGTGAATGCCGCCACCAGTGCACTGAATACTGCATCCATGATCAAGCCGATGGGATTCAACGACCAGGTCAACAGAAGCCAGAACAGGAAGCAGAACACAAAAGTGGACAGCCATGCAGAGAACGTTGTCTTTTTCTGCACGTTACACCCCTCCTTTTTCCTTTCCAAGTTTTTCGTTTACGGTTTCACTTATCCATTCCACCAACTCTTCCAGACCCGAACCGGTTCTGGAGGAGACGCGGAATACGGTTACGTTGGGATTGACGCCCCGGGCATCTGCCTCGACTTTAGCGTCATCGAAGTCGAAATACTGCTGCATATCGTACTTGTTCAGCACGAGGGCATCAGTTGTGGCGAACATCAGCGGGTATTTCACCACTTTGTCGTCCCCTTCCGGCACACTCAGCAGCGCAATCCGGAAGCTTTCCCCAATGTTGAACTCCGCCGGACACACCAGGTTGCCGATGTTTTCTACGAACACTACATCCAGATCCGGCAGAGAAAACTCCTTCAGCAGATGCTGGATACTCATAGCCTCAATGTGGCACGCCCCGTCTGTATCCAGCTGAACCACCGGAATTCCCATGGCGTGGATCTTATCCGCATCCACCTGTCCGGCGATGTCGCCTTCGATGACGCCGATGCGGTAGCGATCCCGCAGGCGGTTGATCAGCTCCACAATCATGCTGGTCTTCCCCGCCCCAGGCGAGCCCATCACATTAATCAGGCATACCTGATGCGCCGCCAGCTCCGCTTTTACTGCGTCGCTGACGTCTTCATTCCATTCCATGATCTGATGCATTACTTTAATTTCCATGATCAATCCACCTCCAGACTTTCTACATAAAACTCATGCCCTGTCAGCAGCTTCAGCTGTGTGCTTCCGCAGTCCGGACAGCGAATTTTGAGCTTGTCGATCTCATTTTCCGCCCCGCACGCCTCGCAGCGCATGGTAATGGGGATCTTCTCCACCTTCAGAACTGCCCCTTCTGCGGCCGTTCCTTTGCTGAGAATGTCAAAATACTGTTGCACGCACTGAGGGACAATGCCGGAGTACTCTCCGATTCGAATCCGAATCTCGTGTACTTGCTTCACCTTGTGCTCTGCCGCGGCATCTGCCGCGATGTTTACGATACTTTGCGTGATAGACAGTTCATGCATAGCTTAGCAATCCATACAGGAGAAGCAGGGGTCGATGGATGCCACAATCAGGCCTGCGTCAGCCACGGTGTTCCCCTTCAGCATCGTCTCCACGGTGGGAGCGTTCTTGAAGGTGGGCACATGGATGCTCAGACGATGGTTGGTGGGGCCGCCAGCGGTGATGACCTTGTACACCAGCTGACCACGGGGTGCCTCATGACAGCAGATGAATTCGCCAGCCGGCACCTTGGGGATCTTATTGCCCAGGTTGATGGGGCCTTCCGGCAGCATGTCTACCGCCTGACGGATGATCTTCATGCTCTCGTAGGTCTCCAGAACGCGGATGAGAACCCGGGCAAACACGTCACCGGATTCCACTACAGGCACATTAAATTCAAAGTCTTCATAAGACGTATAGGGGGCGTCACGACGCACATCCATGTCCATGCCGGAAGCACGGGCGTGAGGGCCTACTGCGCCGATGCGAATGCCGTCCTCGCGGGTCAGCACGCCAACACCCTGCGTCCGCATTGCTACGGTCTTATCGGTGGTCAGGAAATGGGTCAGGGGCTGCATCTTCACTTCCAGATCATCCAGCGTCTCAATGATCATCTTGCGCTTTGCGTCGTCGATGTCACGGCGGGCGCCGCCGATGGTATTCATGGCGTAATTCACCCGGTTACCACTGATGGCTTCCAGCAGATCCATGGTGCGTTCCCGGTCATTCCAGGAGTGCATGAACAGGCTGTCGTGGCCGATGATGTGGCAGGCGATACCCAGCCACAGCAGGTGGGAGTGAATCCGCTCCAGTTCTGAGATAATGACGCGGATATACTGACCGCGCTTGGGTACCTCCATGCCCGCAATCTTTTCAACGCACATTGCATAGGTCATGGCGTGGGAGTGAGAGCAGATGCCGCAGACACGCTCTACCAGAACATCGGTCTGGATAAAGTTGCGCTCCTGAGCCAGCTTCTCAATGCCACGGTGGTTATAACCAATAAACACCTTGGCATTGGTGATCTTCTCGCCGTCTACGGTAAGACGAGCGTGGATCGGCTCTTCCAACGAGGGATGGTAAGGTCCGATCGGAATGGTATAACTCATTGTTGAACCTCCTTCACACTGCCGTATCTCCAGGCTTCCCCAAATGAAAATACGACATAATTGTTGTTCCTCTTCTATCACGAGCTACTACTGAATATAGTGTTGCATTGCCGATTTGATTATATTAAATTGTTAATTTCTTGTCAAGCGGCGTCTCCCTTCTTTCGCCATTTTATTTCGTATTCTTTTTACTAAAAAGGAGCCTTTTCCTCCGGCACTTTTAGTAATTAGAGACAGTTTTATCCTGCTCACAACTGACAAAATCTTTCCTGCACCCCGGCTTCCGCCCTCTGATCTTGTCAAAGGTTTGTTAATATTTTGTTTGATCTTTCGCAACACTGGATAGCTTCCCCGCTTTTTCCCATGATATGTATTGGAAAAAGTGACTTTTCGGTTTCACCTATGGTCATTTCGACCAACCTTTTTCCTGTAAAAATCCTTCCTTTTTTCATGCAAAGCCCCCCTATTTTGTGTCCAAACGCAAGGGCCATCCAACCCATGGTGAAAATTTTTTCTTCTTCCCTTTGTTTCTATGCGCTGACTGCACCGGACATGCTTTCTCTTGACAAGAATGCCTGCATCTAGTATAGCGGGTTTTCAATTAGAGGTCATTATCAATCGTGTGCTACGTCATCCTCACCTCCTTTACCATACTGGGTGACGCCGGCGCCTACCACAACCACCGTTGAGTCCAGCCGTTTTGGTGAACTCCACATCTGGATATCTTCAGAACGCATCCAAGTTCTTCCACACCCGCAATCACTTCTACACCGGCGGCAGAATGGAGAATTCCGTGCCCGCCCTGTCCACCAGAATTCCCCAGGGGCAGGACGAAACTTCCTCTCTCTATCTTACCTATCAGTCCCAAGCCCAGCAGACAAAATCGACGCCGAACCACAACTCCACTCGCTCCACGAGAAAGCGGGCGTACCGTCTCCCTTGACGATGCGCTCGCTTTTCTCATGCCTCGTTGTACGGTTGTATTTGATTTTCCCCCAGGTTTCATGGTCTCGATGGTTCCGGTTCTTTTCAGGTTGTCCTGTTGTACTATAATATGGTATTTTCAGTCTTTCCCAAACTGCCTGCCAGATCTTTGATGACCTCCCCTGCCGCAATCAACCCCGCCACCGGCGGCACAAAAGCGACGCTCCCCGGGGTACTGCGCCGGGTGCTCCCCGGTTCTGGCTCCGGCTCGGACAAGGGTTTTTGGGGCAGCTCCCGGGAGTAGATTACTTTCTGGTGCCGAATCCCCCGCTTTTTCAGTTCCCGCCGCATGACCCGCGCCAATCCGTCTCCAGTGGTTTTCGACAGGTCGGTGACCACAAAGGCAGTAGGGTCCAGTTTGTTTCCCGCACCCATGGCGCTGAGAATGGGGGTTCCGGCTGCCTGTGCCCGCGCGATCAGCTCCAGCTTCCCGGTTACTGTGTCAATGGCGTCTACGATGTAGTCGTACTGGTGGAAATCAAACTGATCTGCCGTCTCCGGCGTGTAAAAACAGGGCCAGATCCGCACCACCGCCTCTGGGTTGAT
>ENA-UOOI01003898-UOOI01003898.1-fermentation-metagenome-genome-assembly--contig:-NODE-3898-length-10498-cov-26.485493_pt1 | contig 10498 bp, 10 predicted proteins | sample MGYA00245779_ERZ724027 | MGnify/ENA primary metagenome ERZ724027 (study PRJEB28704, sample SAMN03018318) | fermentation metagenome | biome: anthropogenic terrestrial biome; feature: soil...
TGTAGAGGTAATCCACCTGGTACAGTCGGAATTCCCGCATGAGCGGTGTGGCCTGCCAAGTATCCTGAGCTTTTCAAAAGAATCCATGATATCACTCCTTAGGCTTTACCTTATCCGGCCGCAGTGTCTTGGCATTCCTGAGGTATACAAACCTCATCTCACCCTGGGGCTTTTGAGTATTAACAAGCATCAGCGCCCTGATGCAGTGCCCAAGGTCCCCCGGTTTAACCATCTCCTGCACATCCAAAAGAACAGTATCTTCGAGGCCCAGTTTGCGGGCGCAGGCGGCAGGAAATGCGGCATCTATGTCCGGAGTTACCGAGTATATGATGCAGGCAATATCCTCCGGATGAACCCCATTTTGCTCCATCATGGCCGATGTCATCTCCATCACGGTCTTATTAATAAATTCAGGTGTATTACCACAAGTGGTGGCACCCCTTATACCTCTCACCATAAATCTCCCTCCTTTTATAGTCGCTTTCTTTATGTACATTATATCACTCAAGCTGCATAGTATAACATATAAAAATACCCCCTGCATTCTTTTACGGATATGCAAGGGGATATACATGAATTACATATTAACAACCCTGTGAAATATTTTGGCTTTCTCTTCGCCGCGCAGTACACGCAGCCCGCCCATAGCCAGGGCCTGCATCTCATCCTCTCCAGGATAAACAATCACCGGGGCAAGGAAGGAAACATAATCGGTTATTTTATCAGTAAAAAGCTTTGAATAAGCTATGCCTCCGGTAAGCAGGATAGCGTCCAGCCTGCCCTTAACACCGGGAGCCAGTTTTCCGATATTTTTTGCGATATTTAAAGCCATCGCATCATAGATAAGCTTGGCATGCTCATCACCGTTATCTATCATCCTTTCGACCTCTACAGCATCGGTGGTGCCCAGATGCGCCATAAGCCCGCCCTTGGTCTTCACCAGTTTCATCATATCCTTATAGGTGTTGCCCTCTTTAAAACACTCGGCGATCACATCGAACATAGGCAGGCCGCCCGCACGTTCAGGTGAAAACGGGCCCTCCTCGTCATTTATGAAGTCTTCGATTTTTCCGTTATGATGGAGGTTTACGGATATCCCTCCACCTAAATGGGCCACAATGACGGTGATATCCTTATAGGCTTTATGATGTTCACGGGCGTACCTCAATGCAGCGGCGCGGGTATTGAGGTTATGTCCCATGCCTTTCCTCTGCATGGAGGGAAGCCCTGTTACCTTATTTATGGGTGTAAGCTCTTCTACGGTAATTCCGTCATATATATATGCGGGAATGCCCTGTTGTTTGCCAATATCAAATGCTATCATCACACCGACATTGGACGCATGTTCATTGCGGGGATGATTTTTAAGCTGCCATACCATGTCCTCATTGATGGTATAGGCGCCCGCCTCTATGGGAGGAAGAAGCCCACCGCGGGCAACAATGGCGGTTAATGACTTTAAGTCTATATCATGTCGCTTTAAGCAGCTTAATATCACATCTTTACGGAAATCATACTGATCGGCCACGCAATCGAAGGGGGCAAGCTCCTCCGGCGTATGCTTTACGGATTCGGTAAAGAGGGACTTATCCTCCTCATATACCGCCAGTTTGGTAGAGGTTGAACCGGGATTTAAGATTAACAGTCGTTCCATAATTATGCCTCCTCATTACTTTGGGCAGCCATGGCACTTACAACGATGGACAAAAATTTCTCATCCGGTGTGGACCCTCGGCTGGTCATAACGATAGGGCAGCGCGCTCCCACAACAAATCCCGCCATCCTGGCTCTGCATGTAACAGTCAGCATTTTTCCCATGATGTTGCCCGTATGGATATTAGGAGCAATAAGCACATCACAGTCACCCGCACATGGGCTGTCAAAACCCTTAAAGTCGGCGATATCCTTGGAGACTGCGCAATCATATGAAATCGGACCTTCCACAATACAACCGGTAATCTCACCCTTATGGTTCATTTCCTTAAGCTTACTTGCCTCCACAGTCTCCGGCATTTTAGGATTAACTTTCTCTACGCAGGCTACCACTCCTACCTTGGGACAGTCATATCCGATATCATGCAGTACGCCTACCGTGTTTTCAATGATGGATTTCTTCTGGTCCAGCGTGGGGTAGGTGACCATACCGCCATCCACAGGAGCCAGCAGTTTATGATAGCCCGGCACCTCGAATATCGTAAAATGAGACATAAGGCCGCCCTTGCCCAGGCCATTCTCCTTATTGACCACCGCCTTGAGAAAAACGGAGGTGTCCAGCTTGCCCTTCATGAGGAAATCCGCTGCACCTTCCCGTACCAGTGAGACCGCCTTGCGGGCAGCATCAGCCGGGTCCGGCACATCATAGATATCATCCTCGGGTATTGTTTCTTTATCTTCGACCAGGGCTGAATGGATGACATGAGTGTCACCTACCAAAACAGGTGATGCGATGCCCTCCTCCCGGGCCTTTAAAACCGCCTCAATAGTATGCGGATCGCCGGCAGCCGCGACCGCTATGCGAACCTTGCGCGGCTTTTTCTTAGCGGCTTCAATCAATTGTGCAAAGTCTTTGTATACCATGAAAATCTCCTTATCTACATCAAGATACGGCGTTCATGCCGGCAGCCAAAGCCTTCTTGTTGAGTTCCACGAACTTTGGCTTGACACATGCGGCAATGGCATCATCCCATGCCAGGGATTCGAGGTCCATTAACTTTACCAATGCGCCCAGAAGGACAACGTTCATGCACTTAGTGCTGCCCAGGTCGGCCGCTATATCGGCAGCATTCAAGACCTTGACGGAAGCTACCTTACCCATCTGCTCTATGCAATCCTGCGGGTATTTTTCTTCGCCGGAAAGCGTGGTAGCCGTAGGCATCTTATAATTGTTGACCACCACGTGGCCGTCCTTTTTTAGATTTACCAGATAGCGTGCAGCTTCCATCGCTTCAAAAGAAAGGATGATGTCGGCGCTCCCCTTTCCTATTATCGGCGACCAGACCTTTTTGCCGTAACGGACCTGGGTCACAACACTGCCGCCCCTCTGGCTCATACCGTGTATTTCACTCATTTTTACATCATAACCTGCTGCAACCAAGGCATAGGAAAGAATTTTGCTAGCAAGGATCGTCCCCTGTCCGCCTACGCCGCACAGCAGAATATTTTTTATATCAGACATTTTACTTTACCTCCCGTGCAATAGCATTTTTCGGGCAAACCTGTGCGCAAACGCTGCAGCCTACACACTGGCTACGGTCAATGGTTGCCTTTTTGATGTCCTCATGGAATTCTATAGCCGGGCATCCGGTACGTATGCAGGCCTTGCAACCGATACACTTATCAGGGTCCACCGTATATACTGACTTATAATTGCCAAACTCATCCGTATCGGCCAGTGAAAGCTTTTTGAGTACACATGGCCAGCGGGTAATCAATAACGCGGGATCGTCAAAGCCAAGGCCCCAATCAAGAGCTTTTCTTACATCTTCCAGCTTGAGCGGGTTTACTGTCTTTATATGCTTTACACCCAGTGCAGAGGCAACTTCACTAATATCGGTAATATTGGTTGGCTCATTAGACAACGTATATCCCGTACCGGGGTTCTGCTGATGTCCCGTCATTGCTGTAATTCGGTTATCCAGTACGATCAAAAGCACATTGGACTTATTATAAACGGCCTCCAGCATGGATGTCATGCCTGAATGGAAAAAGGTTGAGTCACCCATGACACCGACACAGCGCTTACCGTTTTTCGCCATGTTGAATACCTTCTGGGCTCCGTGAGCCACAGAGAAACCACCACCCATGCAGATGGCTATGTCCTTAGGGGCCAGGCCGTAACAACCTATATCACTCACGACCACTACGTCCTTCTTTTTATTAAGCTCATAGAACAGGCCACGGTGAGGACAGCCTGCACAAAGAACAGGCGGGCGCTTAGCCACCGTAGAACTGTCATAGGAAATAGTCTCGTTTTCTTCATTTATAAGAGCCTTGCGCAGAATATCCGGGTTAAGCTCACCCTCACGTGGGATCCTGTCTTTTCCGATGCAAGTAATTCCCGCTGCCTTAATGTCATTTTCCATGACCGGCTCCAGCTCTTCTACTACGACAAGCTCATCTACCTGTGAAGCAAATTCACGTATCTTTTCAATAGGCATGGGGAAAGTAAAGCCCAGCTTCAGGTATGACGCCTTGTCACCGTAAACCTCCTTCGCATACTGATAAGCTATACCTGAGGATACCACACCTATCTTTTTACTGTTCCACTCAATATAATTGAGAGGGGATTCATTGGAGTATCTCTCCAGTTCCCTTAAGTTTTTCTCCACCTTGCTATGCAGCTTCTTGGAAATAGCAGGTATAGGGTTAAACTTATCCTTTTTAGTATATGGAACAAACGGCACCTCTGTCCGGGAAACCGAAAGATCCACAATGCTCTTAGAGTGGCATACCCTCGTGGTCAGACGTAGTAGTATGGGCATATCATACCTTTCTGACAGCTCCATGGCCACCTTTACAAAGTCCTTAGCCTCCTGTGAATTCGAAGGCTCAAGCATACCTACCTTGGCAGCCCGGGCATAATAACGGTTGTCCTGCTCATCCTGAGAAGAATGAAGGCCGGGATCATCGGCTGAAACAATCATAAGACCTCCATTCACACCTGTGTATGCACTGGTGAAAAGCGGGTCGGCAGCCACGTTTAAACCGACATGCTTCATGGCGGCCATTGAACGGCCCCCTGCAAAAGAAGCGCCGATAGCGGCCTCTAAAGCCACCTTTTCATTGGGTGCCCATTCGGAATAAATGTCCTCGTAGTTTGCCACATTTTCCAAAATCTCCGTACTCGGCGTACCGGGATAGGCTGAGGCAAAACGTATGCCAGCCTCCCAAGCGCCACGGGCAACGGCTTCGTTGCCGGTCATAAGTTTTTTCATTATGCTTCCTCCTTATGCAATTTATATGCAATCCCCGAGCTTTTTTGCTCAGTATCAGTAAATCCATATGATTTGATAATCTGGTCTTAATATTGTGCATCATATATCTTGCAAGATTTACACTCAGTATAACACATCATATCAAGATGTCAAATACCGTTTTTTATTTAATTAAAAAAACATCGGCTGCCGCTAAATCTTGCATTTTACCATAATATCTGCTACTCTTGGATTAGAATATTTTGCAAGATATAAGAAATAATATTAGAAGGTGCTTACTATGCCGACAATCAAAAAACGTTCTCTAACAGACCAGGTTTATGAAAAACTGCGGAGCAACATCATCACACTCAAGCTGCCTCTCGGCAGCAGGCTCAACGTAAACGAGCTTCAGCAGTCTCTGGGCGTCAGCTGTACACCCATAAGGGAAGCAATAAACCGATTACAGCTGGAGGGACTCGTTACCTATGAAAATAACGTGGGCGCGCGCGTACTTACCATGGATACCCACGATGTGGAGGAAATACAGCAGCTGGCCATGACGCTCCACTGCGCGGCCATCCGCCTAGCGATGAACTATGAATCCCACGATATACTTGCAGCGGAATTAGAAAAATATCTGGATGACTATAAACGTGCCAAAACGATCCAGAGCACTGTGATGTCTGTCAATCATTTTGTAGGTACGTTTTACCACCATTGCGGAAACCGCCGTCTGGACAGCAGTATGATATCTATTCAAGGGCAGCAGCTGCTGCTCCGTTATATATATGCAATAAACAAGGACAGTAAAAAAAATCCGGCTGATTTTGAGAAAATGATTATCGAAGTAAGGAATTCCGATGCGGATGCAGTGTGCCGCGCGCTTCAGACAAATGCAGATGCAAGTATGCCCGTTCTTTTAAGCTATGTACAAAAAAGCGGAGGAAAAGCCTGACGATATTCTAATTGCGGACGCCTTAATCTCTGCCAAACATTGAGGTGATTTTATGAATTTAGAACAAATGCAAAGTTTTTTGACGCTGGCAAAATTATTAAATTTCACCGATGCGGCAAACGCTTTGTATATATCACAACCTACTTTAAGCCGGCATATCGCACTCCTGGAAGAGGCACTGGGCTACAAACTGTTTGCCAGAAACAAACGCAATGTAACCCTCACCATGGCTGGTGAAAAGCTGTATAAAGAACTTAACAGCCTTTATCAACAGATCAACCAAGCGGTGGAAAATGCCCGGCTATATGACCAAAAATACGATCGGGTGGAAGGCGACCTGAGTATCGGCTGCATGGGATCGGTCAATGTGGATCTTTTTTTGCCTGCAATCATGCGGAAATTCGCCGCACTCTACCCCAACATACGCATAACTTTAGAGCGAGATGGCTTTAAGGACCTTCGTGAGAAGCTTACCGGAAAACAGCTGGATATCGTCTTTACTTACCGATATGAGCTGGAAGGTATACAGCAAATTGCACAACATACCTTATACAAAAGCCAGCCGGGATTTTATGTCCCCAGTGATATGGCTCCCTCTGGCGGCAAAACTACAATAAACGAACTACGTGATAAACGTTTCAATGTGATCTCACTAGACGAATCGCCGGGCGGATACGGTATTTTAAAGAAGGTATGTAAGGATAACGGCTTTTCGCCCATAGTCGTAAAGTACTGCAAGGATATGGAGACATTACTTATGTACCTTGAATCCGGCCTTCCCGCCGTTGCACTCTTAGACAGCAGCCTGAGGATATATAAGAAGAAACATTTCCGCTTTATACCTGCCCCGGAAGCAGGAGACGTATTTTGGATCTGCGCCGCATGGAGAAAGGACAATCCCAAGGAAGCCTTAAGCCTGTTTTTAAAACAAATGAAAGATAACTCATAAGTGTCATTTTATATATAAACCATCGTTTTTATATTACGGTGGTTTTTACTTATTCAATAATTAAATCAAGTCAATGAAATATCGAATTGGTATAACCGAATATTCAGGTATATACTTAGGGTGTATTCACTAATGATTTGTGATTATCTGTATACTTTAAAATAAAATAAAAATACTAACCAATATAAGGCAAACGATTGATAATGAAAGGAGTTTTAATAATGAGCAAACGCACGCAGCCTCTGGCAAAAAATCTGGAAATGGTAGGTTATGATGAGCTCAATGGAAAACCGGGATTCCAGATGGCCATGCAGAAAGCAGGCGGCAGGTACTATCTATACACTGCATCATTCAGGCACAACGGATGGAACATCCTTGATGTTACTGATCCTTCCAAGCCGAGGAATATAAAATGGATGGAAGGCCCGTGGGTGAGCGATATTCATGACGGCCAGTCCACACCAAAGATTCAGATTGCCGACGGCCTGATGATAACGGCCCACGGCGGTGTCATGAGAGAACTGCACGGTGTGGAGACTAATGACAACCCGTTTTTCGGCGGTATCATGATCTGGGATGTAAAAACAGATCCGGAGAATCCTAAACTGTTGTCAAAATTTGAATGTAATGGCGGCGCAGGTGTTCACAGATTCTTTTATAATGGGGGTAAATATGTATATGTTACCGGTACCTGCGAGGGCTTCTATAACTACATTTTGAGGATTGTCGATATATCCGATCCGACGCACCCGGTGGAGACCGGTAAGTTCTGGTTTGATGAGCAGTATCTTAACAACAAGGCGCAAAAGGGAGTTCCCAGGTTCGGCTCAGGTGAATTCCTTGCATCACCATTTATCCATGCCCTTACGGTAAGAGATAATATCGCTTATCTGGCTGCACCTAACAAGGGATTGGTAATGCTGGATGTCAGTGATAAAACGCAGCCCAAGCTCATCAGCCGGCTGAGTGTTAATCCACCATTCGGCGGAGGCGCTGCGGGTGCTCCCTGCCATACAGCTTTAAGGCTGGGTGACCGACCGTATGTAGTACTCACCACCGAGGGTGAAAGAGCGAGATATTTCGCCAACGAAACAACTGATGGGCTCTTTAAAAAGCTTAAAACCCAGCCCATGAACGGCCTCTTTATAGTGGAAATCACGGACATCAACAATCCAAGCTTGATTTCCGTATTCCCTTACCCCGAGGTTCCGGAGGGCTACACCCACGGCAGTAACTTCAATGTTGTAGATGGTGTAAGAGTCCCCTTTGGGCCCCACAATATTTTTGATGCTTTTGGAACAGACGTGTATAAGCCTGTTGACGACAAGGTATACTGCTGCTACTTCAATGCTGGGCTAAGGATCTACGATGTTAAGGATCCTTTCAGACCGAAGGAAATAGCCTACTTTATGCCGCCTGATCCCACAAAAATGTACTTTGACAATGCAACTCACACATTGATGCCGGGACCGGAGGTCGCCATAGCGGAGGATGTATTGGTAGACGACAGGGGTTATATCTATTTTGATACATTCCAGGATGGTTTATATATCCTGCGCAGCACAATATAAAATGACCGGGGACTTCTAAAAACAGTATAAATACAAAAAGGTCAGGAGTCCCCACAAATTTGTAAATTAAAAACCATAAATTTACTGGGAGGAAATGTATATGAAAATTCTTGGCCTTTCTGCAGGTACAAAAAATGGCATTAACGATTCAATGTGCAAAGAAGCTCTTATGGGTGCAAGGGAGTCGGGAGCAGATATAGAGTTTATCCGACTGCTTGATTTGAATATAAAACACTGCACCGGCTGTGTCACATGTTCAAAAGCTCTTATAAGCGGGCGAGGAAATATGTGCGCGCTTAAAGATGATTTTGATTGGCTTTTCAATAAGATGCTTAACGCCGATGGAATAGTCCTGGTATCACCGATCTTTGAGAGCGGTACAAGCGGCATCGTGCATACAATTACCGATCGTATTGGGCCCAGGATGGACAGGGGCATCAACGAAACCGCCAAGAAAATCGCCGAGGCTACGGGAGGCAAAGCTCCCGATGAGCGTATATTTAAGGACAAGGTCATTTCATTTATGGGTATAGGCGGATCGGACTGGGGTTCACTGATTCAGATGGATCATGCCATGCTGGCCATGTCCCCAATGTGGAAGGTCATAGACAATGACTGGTTCAAATGGGCAAAGTCAATCCTTACGAATGACAAAGATGTCATCCGCGCTCACGAGATAGGTATTCATATTGCCGAAGCGGCAAAGGATATACCAAATGCAAAATACCAAGGTAAACCGGGTGTATGCCCTCACTGCCACAGCAATAATTTCTACATTGTACCGGGCACCGACAAGGCTATCTGCCCTGTTTGCGGACTAGAAGGCAAGCTTACCGTTGAAAACGGAAGTGCTAAGGTCACTTATCCTGACAGCCAATTGCCGCTGGCACACGATACGCTCTCGGGAAAGTTCAGGTTCAAACATGCCGATGATATCAAAAACCTTGAGACTAAATATGCCAAGATCCGTAAAGACCCTGCATATATTGCCAAAGTAAATAATTATAAGTCATTCATCAGCGCTTCAAAACCTGAAAAATAAAAGGGTAAAACAGCAAACCAAAGAGAAGATGCTAAAGATTAATATATTTATGTAACACAATGGAGGAGAATTGCTATGGCCTTTGATTTTAAAATTATGCGTAGTTTGATTTACGTTGACGTAGTGAAGGAAGAATATCGTGTAAAGCTTATGGACTGGCTATACAGGCATCATGTACCGGACAGCATCTCGAAATTCGGCCCTTATGTTACGAAGTATGCTTTTTATAATGCGCTTCCCACTCCGCCGGAAGGTGATCGTTTTGGTGTTCACAGGATGCAGCTGACTGAACATTATTGGCTGGTCAACGAGCACCTTCCTGAAATGGCAAACAGCATTATGAGAGAGTATATGCCTAAGGACGTACTTCGCTGGCAGGGAAACCTTCCCGATATCGATACTAAGGAAATGCGGGAAAATACCAAAAGCGGAGATGCAGGACGTTGCAGCGGGGGAAATAACGGCTGTCAGCCGTTTATCTTTGCCTTTGTACCCATTAACTGGGAAGAGGATTTCAAGGGCGCGGGACGTACCGTTGAGGACGGTCCCAATTATCGCTGGCAGTTCCTCATTCAATACCCTGACAGCATTACCAAGGAGCAGGGTGAAAAGTGGTTCCATGACGAACTCGTACCTAAATTTAAAGACTGCCCTTATGTAAACAGGTTTGTCAGCAGCAAAATAATTGTGGACTATGGAGCAAGCAGCATGGACAGGGCCGTTGAAATGTGGTTTGACGGACCGGATGAATGGTATAAAGCCGCTGTGGAGTGCGCTTCCTCTATGAAGAAGCCGGATTGGGCGGAGCAGGATAACTTCCCCTTCCTTAAACCAAATTTCCATATAGCGTCCATGTTCCTGCCGGACATGGCTACATCCGATAACCTTACCCAGTATCACGGTTATATTACGATGCGGTAATTATTTATATGAATCTTTAAACCCTTGGCTTATTAAGACCAAGGGTTTTTTGCTACCTCCAGCTTTTACCCCCGTCGTTCGTGGCATACAGCTTGTTATCTATTATCATATATCCCTGCTTAGCAGATGCAAAGGTGATCTCGG
>ENA-UOOI01003902-UOOI01003902.1-fermentation-metagenome-genome-assembly--contig:-NODE-3902-length-10473-cov-2.687368_pt1 | contig 10473 bp, 10 predicted proteins | sample MGYA00245779_ERZ724027 | MGnify/ENA primary metagenome ERZ724027 (study PRJEB28704, sample SAMN03018318) | fermentation metagenome | biome: anthropogenic terrestrial biome; feature: soil; material...
CCCAGATCGTTCTCCTCGACTCCGATTTCGCGAGCATGCCGGCCATCGTGGCGGAAGGCCGCCGGTGCATCAACAATCTCCAGCGCTCCGCGACACTGTTCCTCTCGAAGGCGATCTTTTCCGCCGTCACCGCCCTGATGTTTCTTTTTCTAAACTGCAATTACCCGTTCCAGCCCATTCAGTTTACGCTCATCAACGCGGTTACCATCGGTATCCCGTCGCTTTTTCTGGGCCTTGAGCCCAACCGGGAACGCCTGCACGGGAAATTCATTGTCAACATTCTGGGAAAGGCCCTTCCGGGCGCGCTGACCATGTCGGCCAATATCGCGGCCCTCGCGGCACTTTCCAATGTCTGGGGGCTTACTGATCCGGAGATCTCCACCCTGGCGGTTATCCTGACCGGCTTTACGGGACTCCTCGTCCTCTTTCGGGTCTGCTCCCCGCTTCGGGCGGAACACGCCGTCCTTTTTCTCTCGATGTGTGCGCTTTTTTTCCTGGCTCTTCTTTTCTTCCCGTCGCTTTTTGAGGTAACTTCCTTTACCCTGCCGATGTATCTTCTCCTCCTTCCGACTCTTCTGCTTGCTTCCTGCCTGATGCCGGTCCTTGAGCGGGCCGCGGAATCCGCCGTCCGGAAATTAACGCGGCGCCGGAAATCCCGGCTGTCAGCATCCGCCGACTAAAGGAAGCAGCATACGAAAAGGGGGGTAGGCAATGGACCAACAGACAATGTTCATTGCCTACCCCCCTTTTTGTAGACAGGGACCGCTTCACCGCGTTTCCCGAAAGCAGTCAGATTTTTAAGGAAGGCTTTTAAAGTTTCCCGGCGCCCTTCCTTGAGGGATCTTATATCTTTTGTTTTTCTTACGGCCGAATCCGCGGAAATCCCGTCCCCTCTTCATGAAACGGCGGGATATACTTTTTATCCGCGGAGGACCTCTCCTGGACAAAGCCGTCGAGATTTAACGAAAAAAGCCTTTCTTCCACTTTCCGGTATTCCCGCGCCGTAACGCGGCGGTCAAGTCCAGGAAAATCAGCAGCCCTTCCGCACGGCACATACTGGGCCATCAGGCTGACCGGCACGCCCGGCGGGAGATTCCCCGCCAGCCATTCCAGAACGGAGATGGAATTCCGGGCATGCCCGGACAAGCGTTCCTCTCTTCATCAGGCCGTCCGGCCCGTAGACGGCGGGGCCGGTCTGCCCCACCATCTCCAGCACCGCGGCTTTTGCCGTTTCAAAATAGTCCGGGGCGCCGGAGAGGGTTTCCGCCAGCTTATCGTCCGCGTATTTAAAATCCGGCAGGTAAATGTCCACATGGCCCTTTAACGCCCTCAGGGTTTCGAGGCTTTCATATCCCCCGCAGTTATAGACGACGGGGACGTCCGGTTTCCAGACGGAAAGGGCGCGAAGAACAGCGGGAACAAAGTGAGTCGGCGTAACCAGGTTGATGTTGTGGGCTCCCTTTTCTACAAGGCTCCGGAAAATTCCGGAAAGCTCTTCCGGGGAAACTCTCCTCCCGAATTTCCGCTCCGTGCTGATTTCATAATTCTGACAATAGGCGCAGCACAGGCTGCACCCGGTAAAAAATACGGTTCCGCTTCCCTGCGTACCGCTGATGGGAGGCTCCTCCCAAAAATGGAGGGCGGCCCTCGAGACGACGGCGTCGGCACCCATTTTGCAGTACCCGTTCCCGGAAGCCGGACCCCGGAACGCCCCGCAGTGCCGGGGGCAGAGGCAGCAGCTTTGAATGATCACGGGTTTTCTTCCCCCGCAATCCCCAGAAAAGCGGAAAGGCCTCCGCGCTTTTCCCCGGCCGCACGGTGGGAAAAGAAGCGATCCGCATGGCATTTCGTGCAGATTCCGGCCTCCGTGATCGATTTTTCCGGCACGCCCGCCGACTCGAGGATACGGCGGTTTGCTTCCCAGAGGTCAATATAGGACTTTTCTCCGACGCCGCCGCGGATAAACCCTTCGGGGCCGATCTCCTTCATCGACGCGAACACGTCCCGCACCGGCGGATCCACTTCAAAGCAGCATGGGCCGATGGAAGGGCCGATCCCGGCAAGGAGCTTCTCCGGACGGCTGCCGAATTCGCGCTCCATGGTCATCACGGCCGCTTTCCCGATTCGAAGCGCCGTCCCCCGCCACCCCGCGTGCGCGAGACCCACGGCCCGGTGCTCCGGATCCAGAAGGAAAATCGGAACGCAGTCTGCGGTATGAATGACAAGCGTGACTCCCGGGGTATTGGTCACGAGGGCGTCGGCGCTCTCCGGGAACGGAGGCCGGAAAATTCCTGTTCCACGGTCCGCGGCCCCCACGCGGAGCACCCGGTCACTGTGAACCTGCACGGCGGAAACCAGCGAAGAAAAAGGAATTCCCGCGGCCGCACAGAGCCTGTGGTAATTTTCGAGCACGTTTTCGTCCGGATCGCCGCGCCCGAACGCCAGGTTCATCGACGAAAACGGCCCGCCGCTGACCCCGCCTCTCCGCGTCGAAAACGCCTGACGGACAAAAGGATACTTTTCGAACTCCGGGAACCGAAGGTACTCGGTTTCTCCCTGACAGATTCGTTCCATCTTTCCAAGTTGATTTCCCATGTGGCGCCCCCCTTGCCGATTCCCGACGATTGTACCACAGGGAAGGCCTCCCTTTCAAGCAGAAGCCCATTTTTCATTTTTTCTGCCCAAAGGGGCATATGCCAGCTGGCTGCTTTTTAAACTATCCCTTCTCAATCCGATTCATTTCGTCGCACATCATAAGAAAAGTTCCTACTCCGTGCAGATCATTGACGCTTGTGGGACGCCGAATATAATAGTCGTAATCCCCAATTCCTGTGCCGATACATACGTTTCCAATCTTCACTCCACCATTTTCATCAAAATTCAGACTGCGCAGAACCCCTTTATAACCCTTACGAGCATTTTCCAAGAAAGATTTATCGAGCAAACCCTTTCGCACCGCCTTAGAAATCGCATAGACGAAAAGGCATGAACAAGAATTCTCCAACCAGTTTCCCGGCAGATTTCCCTTATCTACCACCTGATACCATCTTCCGTCCGATTCGTCCTGATAACGAAGGATTGCCCGGATAAGTTTTTTAAAGATTTTAGTAAGTTTATAATATCCTTGATGATTCTTCGGCAAGTAGTCCAGAATATCCATTACGGCTGCGACATACCATCCCACAGCGCGTCCCCAGCATTCCGGCGCGCAGCCGGTTTTTGGATCGGCCCATTCTGCTTTTCTGCTTTCGTCCCATCCATGACGAAGAAGGCCAGTCCGGGGATCCTGACAATGTTCTGCCATTAATTCTGCCTGAAGCACGACCATATCGAACAATTCGGGGCAATTGAATTTTGCAGCGTATTCCGCCGCCAGAGGGCCGCCCATAAAAAGCCCATCCAGCCACATCTGATTGGGTAATTGCCTTTTATGCCACAGTCCGCCCAGAGAATTACGCGGAAATGCCTTGTAAATGGAGATAAGTGTATGAAGCGCCTTTTGATATCGCCTCTCCCCTGTTTGATCGAAGAGGCGATAAAGAAGAATCCCGGGCTGAATATCGTCAAGTTGGCCAGGATTAAAATTAGAAATCGTTCCATCCGGCTTTATCAGGCTGTCAATCCACGCTTTGCTGTAATGAAAATATTTTTCTTTGTGATTCTGCTCCCAGCACCGCTGCATCCCCAGCAAAAATACCCCTTGATGATAATGAAAATGCCCGGCAGGAGGGAGTTCTTCCGCACGATATTTTTTCATCAGGGTATCGCACGCTAATTCTGACCAATTCAGCGGGGTAAACTGTTCTTTTTCCATCCATATCATAACCTTTCCAAAAATAAGTCCGCAGACGGAATCATTTCTGCTTGAGCCGTTCATCCTGTTGGGTTCCTTGTCAAGATAAAAATCTGAAATTTTTTAAGAATCGATATTTCTGATTCTTAAGAATTTATTTATCACAGAATCCGTCATGGCAGCCTGATTTCAAGACTCCCCCCTTTCCCATCGTTCCATTTTCCATTCTATCCGGTTCCTTCGGCTTTGTCATTTCTTAAAAACGGATCAATTTATGATACCACTCTATTCTTCCAGTATAATCCAAAACTGAACTTTAAGCTGACCCCCCTATGTAAAAATCCGTCATTCTTTTCCGCAGAAGAATATTCTGTGGGAAAGAATGACGGGAGAGAATACTTAAAAGAATAGCCTTTGAAGTCTTTGCCGATGTCTTTCCAACTGACATGGAGAAACGGGAGAATTCTCTCCCGTCTGCCCTCGGAAATTCCCCCGCCTCTCCCTTTTCGTAAGGGAGGAAAAAGCGGAAAAGAAAGCGTCAGAGATTGAATTTGCCTAAAAACCGGCTGCGGACCCGAAACAGTCATTCCATCTTAAAAGCCTTCCGATTTACTGGTAAATCGTCACAAACCGGATGTTAAAAAAGTCGCAGACCAGGAGATCATCCGAATTTGCTTCCTGAAGGAGAATATAATTTGCCCCCACCGCGAGAAGACGGCCCGCTTTGTCGGTAAATGTATTCGAGCCGAGCAGAAACTGAACCAGAACGTTTTTTCCTATCTGAGTCCTTAAAAAGCCGTTTAAATACTCCGTTCCCTCCATCGTAAGGGGTGCCGGCTGGGCGGTCTCCGCGGTAGGAGCCGGCTGCTGACGGATATCCTGTGTTTCGGACACCGCCGCGGGCGGGAGGACGGAGGAACTCCCCGAAGCCGCGCTCCCGCCCGAAGGAGCGGCTGTTCCCCACGAACTCCCTGTCTGCGCCTGCGGGGCATCTTTTTTCCCTTTGAGGGCCTTGGCCGCGAGCTGAGCCCCTTTCGCGAGCGCGTACGCCCACGGCTGCCCGCAGAGCGGGCAGTATCCTCCCTGATGATAGACGGGGTTAAAAACAGACGGTTTTCCATCCATAAGACGAACCTCCTTTCAAACTAACTCCTCGCATATTTTTCGGTTGGAATATAAAAGCAGTGGTGCCGGATCCTTGTAAGGAAGGATCCCGCTCCTCCCGGCGGGAAAAGGCCCACGCAGGTGGGGCTGTAGGGATTATAATAAAACAGCGAATTTGCGACGGAGCCGAGCGTGCTGCCCTGGAGCGCCCAGTCCGCGATTTCGTACTGCAGCTCTGTTGGATCCATGTTGTAGACGTTCTGGGCGTTATAAGATCCCCCGACGCTTGTCATCATGCAGGTAAACTGCCCCGGCTGTTCGATGACGGCGCGGAAGTCCCCTCCCTGGCTCACACGGAAAAACTCCCCATACGGCACATGAGCCCGGTTCGCGATGACAGACGCCACAGCGTGCATTCCAGTGTCCCCCTCGCCGCCGGCTTCACACGCTATCAGCCGGGCAAGAAGCTCTCTGACCGAATACGGCATATGAAAATCTCCGTTTCCTTCAAAAATAAAACATTTCCAAAATCAGTATATGCTTCCGGGGAAACGAAGGCTACCTCAAATGCCAGGAACCATCCACAACCTTACATGCTAGAGATAAAGACAGAGGGGAAAGCCTCACGGCTTTCCCCTATCCTTTCTCTCTGGGTCTGACTCTGATATGTCATCTGCAGGTCTTCTTCATCTCTATCAAGCGGCAAATTTTCACCGGGATCTATGTTTTCTTTCAAAAGGCAAAGCAGAATGCGAATTTTCTCCGGTTTTGCTTTAAAAGGATGCTCTCACTGCTTTCCCCTGCAGAATTCAAGAACCAGCCGGTTTACAAGAGCCCCGTCCGCACGGCCGGCGATTTTGGGCATTACTTCCTTCATGAGGCGTCCCCGGTCGCGAAGGGTGGGATCCCCGATGGAAAGGCGGGAAGCGGCTTCGCGGATCAGACGGCGGATTTCGTCCTCTCCCAGGCTCTTCGGCGCAAATTCCGCGAGAACCGAAAGGGCGAATTTGCTCTGGTTGATAATGTCCTGCCGGTCTTTCGGGGCGGACTCAAGGGTTTCCCGGGTCTGCCTGATCTCCTTCCGGATAACGGCGTTTTCCTCTTCCTCACTGAGATCGGCGCGCTTGTCGATCCATTTCGCCTTCAGATCGGAAAGGAGGAAGGAAAGAACGTCCTTTCTCTGCTTATCCCCTTTTTTCATCGCCTTGACCATTTCGGCTCTGACCTCATCCATTTTTGACATTATAAAATCTCCCCTCTCTGATAAAAAAAAGCGGGCCCTTTGCCCGCCTACGAATTTTTCTGGCGGATCTCAAGATTTGCCATATAACTCCCGTAAACCCAGGAACGCGTCGTGTTGCTGATGGAAAACGTCACCGGGATTTCCGTATGCCCGGTAAAATTCTCGCGGTCCGACAGGTCGATGAGACCGGTAAGGTTCGCGTCCGTCAGCCGGGACACCTCGTCATCCGGCCCGACCACCATCACCGACATCGATTTGGTATAGACCTGGGCGGTCTTGTCCGAAGACAGGTTTTTGACGGTAAAGTTTGTGACTTCCATCTGCCTGGTAGACATTCCGGCCAGATTCAGCGAGACTTTGGCCGTCGGGATATTGCTGAGGTTCTTGCACGTCGGGGGCAGGTTGATGTTGACTTCAAAGGTGTTGTTCGATGGGTTTATCTCCGAAAAGTCGATCGGGGCAAGGCTCGCTTCCTTGAGGTTTGCGAGGACATCCTTGGGCGCCGCGACCTCAATGGTCTTCGGGTTCACAAGGACTTCGCCCGAACTGAACGCAAGCCCCGAGGGCTTGTTGGTAAACGTTGCTTCCAGAGTCAGCACCTCGCGCGGGAGGACGGGGATCGTAACGTCAACTTTTTCCGGATTTATGGTAAGATCCCCCTGGTCGAGCTTGTTTCCGTTCGCGTCATAAAGGTTGAGCGGCGCCGTGAAGTTTTTCGTGTCCTTTAAGGTGCCATCAATTTCATAGGAAAACGCGATGCGGTTGACCTCGAGCACCTGTTTTTCCGGCCCGGAAATCGTCACCGTATCCTGGCTTGGATCCGGCATCCCGACAAAATACGCGGGATCCGCCTGGTATCCGGCCTTATAGGTGACGTCGCTCTGGACGGCGAACGTCTTTTCCTTATACCGGTCGACCGTAACCAGGATCTGAGACGGATAGATGGAGTCCACCGTATAGGCGGCATTCACCGTTCCCTTGCTCCGCACCGTAAGGGGAAGCGTGTAGCTTCCCGGCTCGCTCACGTTGCTGGGAAGAGCCGCCACCGCCTCGAGGTCTGTGGATTTAAGCTGCTTCACAATCAGACTGTTTCCCTTGACATAGACGGTCGCTTTCTTGTCCGTCTGGCTGAAAACCTTCATCCCGTCCGAAAGGGCGGAATCCGGCAGCGTCACGTCGATGGGGACGTCCGTTATCGCCATCGCGTGTTTCTCCGTGTTCATGGAAACCATGACTCCCCAGAGAATGACGGCCATCAGGAAAGAAAAAAACAGCGCAAATTTATTGTTATAGAACGCCCTGCTGAAGGAAATCCTTTTATTTTTCACGTTTTTTCCCCTTTCGGATAGCGGGGAACCTGCCCTGCCATTTTCCCGTCTGATCCGCCCTGGGCTCGATGAGGTAGGATTCCAGCTCGCCGCGCAGCGTCTCGCGCGTGTAGTTGCGCGTTATCACTCCGTCGACTACAAGGGAAATCTGACCGGTTTCCTCGGAGACAACGACAATTACGGCGTCGGAATTTTCACTCATGCCGATGGCGGCCCGGTGCCTTGTGCCGAGCTCGATGGCGACCCGGTCGCTCTTCGTCAAAGGGAGAATGCATCCCGCGGCGTAAACCATCCCGTCCCGGATAATCATGGCTCCGTCGTGGAGGGGGGCCTTGTTGAAAAAGATGTTGCAGATCAGGGGAACGCTCGGGACAGCGCTGAGGATGGTGCCCGTGTCGATGATGTCGCCGAGCTTTGTCTCCCGCTCAAAAACGATCAGCGCCCCGGTCTTCTGTCTCGACATCTGCGCGGCCGCGTCGACGACGGCGTTAACGCCCCGGCGGATGCGGCGCTGCTTTTCTTCGGTCTGGGTCTGGGCAAGGCTTAAAAGCCAGCTTTTCCCCCGCACCCCGCTTCGTCCGATCTGTTCGAGGGCCCGTCGGGTTTCCGGCTGGAAAATAATCATGATGGCGATGAGCGAGAATTGAAAAACGTAATTGAGGATCGTTTCCATCATGTAAAGCTGAAGCAGATGGGCAAACCCCCACAGGATAAGGAGGATCACAATTCCCTTGACAAGCTGGCCGGCCCGCGTTTCGCGGACCAGCTTGATGCCGCTGTAGATAAGGAAGGTGACGAGGATGATATCCAGCGCGTCGGAAGGCCGAAACTGACGCACCAGCTGAAGGAATGAGTTCCAGATGGCGATCACCACATCCATGCTTTTTTCCCTTTCCTGTTGGATTTGACCCGTACTTTTTTATTGTATCATAACCCGCGTAAGTTTCAATCCTTTCACCCGTTATTTTTTGCCGGAGTCGGAAGTTTCCCCGCGGCATTCAGAAACCCTTCCGCGTCGGCCCAGGTCGTGAAAGCGGAGGGGCAGAGGCGGACCGCGCCGGTTTCCTCGGTCCCCATGTACCGGTGGGCCTCCGGCGCGCAGTGGAGGCCCGCCCGGACTTCCACCCCGAGGGTATCCAGCTCCCTGCCTACCGTTTCGCTGGGAACTCCTTTTACGTTAAAGGACAGCACGGGCGCAAAATGCCGGATCTCCGGCCGGGGCGTATAGAGCTGAATCTCCGGCATGCGGGAAAGTCCGTCGTAAATCCGGCAGACAATCGCCATTTCGTGGCGGGCGATATTTTCGATACCGCGGCTTTTGACAAATTCGATTCCCGCCCGAAGGCCCGCGATGCCCGGCATGTTCTGGGTTCCGCTTTCCATGCGCTCCGGCATCCCGGAAGGCTGCTCCGCCATCTCGGATTCCGTGCCCGTTCCGCCCTCAATCAGGGGAGCGAGAGTTTTGCCATTCGCGGTAATCAGCATCCCGGTGCCCATCGGCCCGTAAAGTCCCTTATGGCCCGCGATGCAGAGATAATCGAAACCACTGTCCGCCATGTCGATGGGCAGGACGCCGGCTGTCTGGGCACAGTCGAGGCCAATCGGAATCCGGTATTCGTGCGCGAGCGCGGCGATCCGCTCCACCGGAAGGCGGAATCCCCATACGTTGGAAGCGTGGGTGCAGAAAATCAGCCTCGTGTTTTCCCGTATCGCTTTCCGGAAAGAATCGACGGTCCTGTCATGGTCGCAGGGGAAAACCCTTGCTTCGGTAAATTCGACCCCCAGCCTCGAAAGCGCGTAGGCCGGGCGGAATACCGCATTGTGCTCCACGTTCGAGAGAACGACGTGGTCTCCGGGCTTCAGGATCCCTTTGAGCACGTAGTTGACGGCGTGGGTGCAGTTGAGCGTAAAGGCGACGCATTCCGGCCCCGGCGCATGGAAAAAATCAGCCGCCGCGCTGCGGCAGCGGAAAATTTCTTCGGAAGCGGCAAGGGACATCCTGTGGCCTGCCCTGCCGGGATTCGCCCCGTAACGAACCAGCGCCTGCGAAACCGCTCTCCGGACGCTGGCGGGTTTTGGATATGTCGTTGCCGCATTGTCAAGGTAAATCATCTGTTTGCCTCCCTCTCTGTCCGGCCGAGAACCTGAATCCCGCCCATCCGCAGAACATGTTCCGCCGTGTCCGTGTTTCCCGGCACATATATCCCGTAACCGCAGCCGTTATTGTCCGAGCTGCGGGGAATTCTTTCGATGCTGCAGCGGATTCCGCGCTTTTCAAGGAGGTTCCGGCCTTTCATGGCAAAAGTAACGGACCCTACGACGATCAAAGGCTTTCCCACAGCATAATCCCCCCTTGTTTATTACAGGATATGCCGGGCAGGTGCCGTTTGACTATTTTCCCGTCCGTTCCACAAGACATACCGCGGCGGCGGAAATTCCCTCCTCCCTTCCGGTAAAGCCCAGTCCTTCCTCCGTCGTGGCCTTGACACTGACGCGGTCCGCAGGAACTTCGCAGGCTTCCGCGATGTTTTCGCGCATCTTTTGAAGATAAGGCGCGAGCTTCGGCTTTTCGGCTGCAACCGTAGCGTCGACGTTCCCGGCCGCAAACCCCTTTTCCTCAAGAAGGCGCACCGTTTTCCGAAGCAGTCCGATGCTGTCCGCCCCGAGGTAGCGGGGATCCTTGTCCGGAAAAAGCTTTCCGATATCCCCCAGCGACGCTGCGCCCAGAAGGGCGTCGATGACCGCGTGGACCAGGACATCGGCGTCCGAATGGCCCAGAAGCCCTTTTTGATAGGGAATCCGGACCCCGCCGAGGATCAGCTTTCTCCCTGATACGAGCCGGTGGACATCATACCCGTACCCGATTCTCATTTCCTCCCTTTTCTCCTTTTCCCAGAGGTCTGAATTCCCGCGGATTTCCGCGGCGTTCTCCCTTTCCCACAAGACAGCTTCCGCGGCCTTGAGGTCGACCGGTTCCGTCAGCTTAAAGTTCCCGCTTCCGCCCC
>ENA-UOOI01003903-UOOI01003903.1-fermentation-metagenome-genome-assembly--contig:-NODE-3903-length-10469-cov-7.419915_pt1 | contig 10469 bp, 5 predicted proteins | sample MGYA00245779_ERZ724027 | MGnify/ENA primary metagenome ERZ724027 (study PRJEB28704, sample SAMN03018318) | fermentation metagenome | biome: anthropogenic terrestrial biome; feature: soil; material...
TATTCTTATTTAACTCACCACTTCTTATTTCAGTTGCAATACCACCTGCATTTGACCAGTATCTTGAGCTGAATTCAGAAGATGTAGGCTGCATAACAGATGCAGTATTTGCCTCTTCTACAATAACTTTAGCTACTTCATCTGCCTGAACTGCTTCTGATTCACCAGCTTTTAAATTAGTAGGAACTTGACCGGTTTCTTCAAAACGTTGTAACTGCATTTCTTCACTTCCAAGGTATGCGGCAAAAGCTACTGCTACAGCAGGGTTAGCTGCATGGGAGTTAACACCGATTGCTTTTGAACCATAGAAACTTTTTAACTGATAATCATGTCCATCAGGGTTAAAGGTAGGAATTACTGCTAAACCTAAATCATCACCTAAAGCTTCTTTGTATAAATTATAATTCCAAGAGCCATCAAACCAAGCACCGATTCTATGATCTGCTGCTAATTCAGAAAGGGAAATTTCTCCATCATAAGCTGTTTTTGGATTGTTAATTAAATCTATTAAGTAATTTGTTACAGCTATACCTGTTTCATTATTCCAGTTTGCTCCTGCTGCAAAATCAGTCTGGCTATCTCCATAGATTGTTAAACCTGCACCATAATACCAAGCGCCTAATTTCCAGCCCCCTGCTGATTCAAAATAGAAATTGTATACATTTTCAGGAGTGTCTTTTGCCATAATGCCTTCAATAGATTTAATATCATTTTCGTTTAAAAGTGATTTATCATAGTACATAAAGAATGTATTATGTGTAAAAGGAATTGCATAAATAGCATCATCTACTTTTACTGTATTAACAACAGATTCTGCCATAGTTGTTTTAACCATTTCTTCTGTAGAGCCACCAAGCTTTGCAATTGCACCTGCATTTACAAGTTCATTTAATTGATCATTTGCAAAGAAGAATACGTCACCTGCTGCTCCAACATCCTTTAAGATTTCATCTTTTGCTGTGTCCTCTCCTTGTGTTTCAACAGTAAAAGTTATGTTCCATTCCGGATGTAATGCCTGGAAGGACTTTGTCATGGAATCCATTGTTCCATCTTTGATCTGGTTTTCAGGTGCCCAGACTTTTAAAGTAACATCCTCAGCTTTTACAGGTTCTTCCGTTGCTTTTGGAGCCTGTGTTGTTTCTGCTTTGTTGTCATCCGTTGACGGAGTTTCCGTCTTTTTACCACAACCAACTAAAGATACAACTAATGTGGTAACCATAATTAGGCTAAAAAGTTTCTTTTTCATAATTCTACCTCTCCTTTAAGTTTTTTAGATTAATTGAGATGACTATAGTCACCAAAATCTATATCATAAAATGCCTTAAACAAATATGTTCCTTACAAAACATGTTTTCATATATATTTTTTTAAAACACGTTTTAAACATAACATATGTTTTTACATTTTACTTCATTAATTAAGATTACTTATACCTTCTATATTCTTTCAATATATAACCCGTTACTATTTTGTCAGCCATTAATTTAAGCTCACTCATAACTTCCATATATCCTCATTATACTCTGAAATAGTTCTGTCAGAAGAGAAGAAGCCCGCTCTGCTAATGTTTTCCAACATCATTTTTGACCATTTTTCTCTATCTTCATAATCTGCTATTACCTCTTCTTTTTTCGCCATGTACTCTTTAATATCTAACAAAGTCATAAACCAGTCTTTATTGATTAACTCATTGTGCAGGCGTTCCAAATTCTCCTTTTTACCGATTTTCATTAAGGTATCGCTTACAATAAAGTCAACCATTTGATGGATTTCCTTATCCTTATGGTAGTAGTCTTTCGGAATATAATCTTTGTTTTCATAATGTGCTATTACTTCTTCACTGGACTTACCAAAGATATATATGTTATCTTTACCAACCAATTCTGCAATCTCTACGTTTGCTCCATCCATAGTACCCAGTGTAATAGCGCCGTTAAGCATAAATTTCATATTACCGGTACCGCTGGCTTCCTTTGAAGCCAAAGAAATCTGTTCTGATATATCACATGCCGGAATTAACTTTTCAGCCAGCGTTACGTTATAATTTTCTACCATAACTACTTTAAGATAAGGATTTACCTCTTTATCATTATTTATCAATTCCTGAAGACATAAAATCAAATGTATGATGTCTTTTGCAATAATATAAGCAGGGGCTGCCTTTGCTCCGAATATTAATGTAATTGGTGTTGTAGGTATTTTACCATTCTTAATTTCAAGATATTTATGAATGATATATAAAGCATTCATTTGCTGTCTTTTATATTCATGCAAACGCTTAACCTGAATATCAAAGATAGAATTTTCGTCAATTTCAATACCTTGATTCTTAAGCAAATACTCTTTTAGGGCTTTTTTATTTTTATGCTTAATATCAAGTAAGGTATTTAAAACCTTGGTATCTTCTTTAAAATCCAAAAGTTTTTTTAGCTGGTCAGCATCCTTTTTAAATCCATCTCCGATTAAATCCGTTAAATATGCAGCCAAATCATAATTGCAATGCAATAACCAACGGCGGAACGTAATTCCATTGGTTTTATTATTAAACTTTTCAGGATAAATCTTATAAAAATTGTTTAACTCGTTTTGTTTTAAGATTTCCGTGTGAAGTGCCGCAACACCATTTACACTAAAGCTATAGTGTATATCAATATGTGCCATATGCACTCTATCCTGTTTATCAATAATTGCCACCGTAGGATTGTCAAATTTCCTTCTCACTTTATCATCCAATACTTCAATAATAGGAAGCAGGTGAGGCACTACTTTTTTCAGATACTTAACAGGCCATTTTTCTAGGGCTTCTGATAAAATAGTATGGTTAGTGTAAGCACAAGTTTTAGAAACAATATCAATTGCCTCATCCATTTCTATGCCTCGCTCCATAAGCAGGCGGATTAATTCCGGTATTACCATAGTCGGATGAGTGTCATTAATCTGAATTACTGCATAATCATATAAATCATGGAGATTGCTTCCCTTAAGGATACATTCTTCTAAAATCATCTGTGCAGCGTTGCTGACCATAAAATACTGTTGGTAGATTCTTAAAAGTTCACCCTTTTCATCACTGTCATCAGGGTATAAGAATAAAGTAAGGTTTTTTTCAATATCTGCCTTTTCAAAGGAAATTCCCTCTTTTACTATAGATTCATCAACAGTTTCTATATCAAATAAATGCAGCCAATTGGTACGGTTATCATAACCTGTAACTGCTATATCATAAAGCTTTGATTTTACTGTGAAGTCCTTAAAATTCACTGTATAAGACTTATCTCTCTTTATAAGCCAGCTTTCATCTGTAATCCAGGGATTAATGGTTTCTTTCTGGAGACAATCTTTAAAAACCTGCCGAAATAATCCAAAATGATAGTTTAATCCAATACCATCCCCATTCAACCCAAGTGATGCAATAGAATCCAGAAAACATGCTGCTAACCTTCCAAGTCCTCCATTTCCCAGAGAGGGCTCCAGTTCAATATCCTCAACTTCTGTAATAGATTTGCCATTCTGCCTTAATTCTTCTCTGATTTCATCATAAATTCCTAAATTTATCAGATTATTGGATAATAATTTACCAATTAAAAATTCTGCTGAAATATAGTAAACCTTTTTACCTGTATCTTTCCTATATTTTTTTTCAGCCATTTCTTTTGTCATTTCCAATAGGCTAAAATATATTTCTTCGTTGCTGCATTCCTTAAGAGTCTTATTATATTTTTTTTGTAATATCTCTGCTAACATTCCTATTCCTTCCTTATGCGGCAATTACCTTTTACTCGCAGTAATGAATTCCTTTAAATTACCGATTTCTTTTTTAAACTTACTAAAATTGTCTAATTTCCATTCCCAATTAGGTGAGCCAAGTGTACCAGGAGTATTAATTCTGGCTTCATCACCTAAATTAATTAAATCCTGTAATGGCAGGATTGCCATTTCTGCAATACTATCTAAGGTTAGTCGTACAAATCGTTTGGAAATGATTCTGTCATCATAGCCTAATTTCTTTAAAGATTTTCTAATCCGATTCCGTGTTTCTTTATCCTGTGATAAATACCAGCCTTTTATGGTCTGATTGTCATGACTTCCCGTATAAATAACCATATTTTCAATATCTTCAAAATTATTATTATTTTCATTTGGATCAAATGTAAATTGAAGGATTTTCATTCCCTTTAATCCATAATGGTTTTTAAGTACATGAACTTCTTCCCTTAAATCTCCTAAATCTTCTGCAATAATTTCAACTTCCGGTAATTTCTTACCGATTAAGTCAAACACTTCATAGCCGGGTGCTTCTAACCATTCACCCTCAATAGCAGTTTCACAGGTAGCAGGTATTTTCCAGTAGGTATCAAAAGCCCGGAAATGATCAATGCGGATAATATCAAACAGCTTACTGTTATAAGCTATTCTGTCTAACCAAAACTGATAACCTTGCTTTTTTAAATAATCCCAGTTATAGATTGGATTTCCCCACCTTTGACCGGTAGCACTAAAATAATCTGGTGGAACTCCTGCAATAAATGTGGGTTTTCCGTCTTCTCCAAGTAAAAAGCACTCCTGATTTGCCCATACATCTAAAGAATCAATTCCTACGTAGAACGGAATATCCCCCATAATCCGAATGCCGTTTTGACTGGCATATGTCTTTACTTTCATCCATTGTTTGTAGAAGATATACTGGATAAACATTTCATAATGTATTTCTTCTTTATATACAGATATATCAAACTCCCTTGTTTTTATCCATTCCTTCTGTGCCTTATCCCATTCATTCCAGCACCTTAAGTCATTTTTCTTTTTTAGTGTAAGATATACGGCATAAAGATATACCCATTCCTGTTTTATAAAGTCCTTATAATCCGTATCCTCTGTAAAATGAAGAAAAGCTTCTTTTAAATAAATTTCTTTAAATTTTCTTACTTTTTCATAATCAACCGATTTACTGTTTTTTTGAAACTTTGGCGGCCTTTTCGTTAATAAACCTTCCTCATACAATTCATCAAGACTTATATAAATCTCATCACCTGCAAATGAGGAGTATGGCTGGTAAGGTGAGTTACCAAATCCCAAGGGATTAAGAGGTAGTATCTGCCATATGCGAAAACCACCTGTTTTTAATAAATCAATCAATTCAAAACTATATGGACCCATATCGCCAATTCCATAATTTGACGGTAAGGATGATAAAGGTAATAGTATTCCTGCTTCTCTCATAAATCTTTTTTTCCTCCAAACTTGCGAGTATAGCTAAAAATGAATCTATTATAAATATAAAAATTGTACATGATTTCCTGCGCCCCTCGGAAATTGTATGAGGCTTGCGTGGAGTGTTGTGTCTCCCTTTTTCGGAAATGCAGGCTTGCTTAGGAGTGTTGTATCTCCCCCTTTCAGGATGCAAACTTGCTTAGGAGTGTTGTATCCTCCATTTTTAGAAATGCAAACTTGCCTGGGATTTCTCACTACACTTTCCTTATATTTGCTGAATAAAAACACCTTTGGGTTTTAAAATAGTGTCTGCATTTAATAGGATAAATAATTCATTACCTTTCCTTTTAACTACAATACTTTCCCTAGAACAATTTAAAATGACTTCGACTTGGCTTTGATCTTCATCTGTTTTTATGTAGTGAATCACTCTTGGATTGTTCTTATCCTCTATAAAATGAAAATGTCTGCTTTTAAAAGCTTTATTAGCTTTTCTTAAATGAATCAGTGCCTTTACAATTTCAATTCTATCCTTATATAACCCTTTATCTATATCTTCCCAGGGCATACATCTGCGGCAGTCTGGATCATAGCTTCCTTCCATTGCAAGTTCTGTTCCATAATAAATACATGGACTGCCTGGCATGGTAAACAGTACCGCTAACTGTTGATAAAAAATATCAATATCTTTTACCTTATCTATCAGCCTATTCGTATCATGGGAATCCAATAAATTGAATAAAACATCATTGGTCTGCTGCATATACATAGTAAAATTATGATTAATGGCACATTCAAAATCATAGTTAGTTTTCTCTGTATAAACCCAAAAATCTGCTATAGAGGTGGCTAGCGGATAATTCATAACTCCATCCAATTCATCTCCATGTAGCCAGGTAATTGCATCATGCCATATCTCCCCTAATATATAAAAATCCGGTTTTAACTCTTTGGTCAGCCTTCGTAAATCTTTACAGAATCTGTGAGATACTTCATTGGCTACGTCAAGCCTAAGACCATCAATATCAAAATTTTTCACCCAGTATTCCACAACCTCCAGCAAATACTGAATTACCTCAGGGTTATTAGTATTTAGCTTTGGCATTCTGGAAGTAAACGCAAAGGAATAAAAGGAACCATCCTTTGTATTATGGTCTTCTTTATTAAAAGGCCATTTATTAATCATAAACCAGTTAAAATACTTGGAATCAGGCCCCTTCTCTAAAACATCCAGCCAGGGAGCAAACTGATTACCGCAATGATTAAATACACCATCAAGCATAATGCGAATACCCTTTTCATGAGCCGCATCCACCAAGTTTTTAAATATTGTTTCATCACCGAAATGTGGATCTATCTTCCTATAGTTTTTGGTATCGTATTTATGGCTGGTATTTGCTTCAAATATAGGTGTAAGATATATTCCGTTTATTCCTATATCCGCCAGATAATCCAATCGATTTATAATTCCCTGTAAATCCCCACCATAAAACTCTTCATTGCTCACTGCATGAAATCCCCAGGGTTTCACATTCTTCGGGTCATTCTTTTTATCTCCATTGTTAAAACGTTCTGGGAAAATCTGATACCATACTGTATCATTTACCCAGTCAGGTGTTTTATTAATATCAATGCTATTCATCCAGGGAAATGTAAAATATACCAAATCCTTGCCTTGATGATTCATTTCGGCTTCTGTATAGAAGCCATCTTCAAAATAATAATAAGAAGTATTTTCAGCGACTAGTTTAAAATAGTATTTGCACCTTTTAAACTTAGGCTTTACTGTTGTTGTCCACCAGATATGATGTGTCAGGTTCTTTTTATAAATCAACTCTTCTTCCACACCATTCCATCTCCAATTACCTCCTAAAACCCCATTTTCAAAAGGATCGCCATAATATATAAAAACCCTTTCAATATCATGACCCGTTTTTATATTAATAATAAGATCCTCTTCATTTAATGGATAACAATAATTATCAGAGGTTCTATGGTAAACAGCTTCAAAATTCATAAGCAGCTCCAATCCCGTTGCATAAAAAATATGAACTAGTTAAAATCAAATTATTTCTACCAAGTTTCTTTCAAGTTATTCATCAATTATTTCTATCAAGTTATTTCATGAAATTATTTCTTTCAAAATATTTCTTTCAAATTGTTCTTTCAAATTGTTTCTTTCAAATTGTTCTTTCAAATTGTTCTTTCAAATCGTTTCTTTCAAAATATTTCTACCAAGTTATTTTGGCAAAATATTATAATAGTATAATAGAATAAGTATAATTACGGAAAACGGTTTCCGCTTGTTGATAAAAAATTTATATTGATATTACCCTTTATTTTTGAATAACATCCATATAATTTATTTTACACACCTCAAAAGGTATCTCCGTATATTGTCCCTTTTCTCCGTCAAGTAACTTCTTTAGTTCATCAAATGCCTGTTTGGATTTTAGGTTAAAGTCCTGTTTTACTGTATTCGCAGCTATCTTTGTATAGCCCATTAACCGAATTCCATCAAAACCGCAAACTGGTCTGTAAATATCCATTTCTGTAAGAGCAAACACTGCTCCAATTGCCATTAAATCCGATGCGCAAACAATTGCATTTGACCTTTCACCATATTTTAAAGTAATTTCTCTGGCTTTATATTCGTTAAAATCACCATATTTTACAATAAGCTCAAAACCAAATTCCTCCTGCAGTTTTTTCATGGCATCCAGACGCCTGTTGGTAATATAACCACCTGCACCGCCTGCTATATACAACACCCTGTCAATGTAAGAATTCTCCTCCAGTGTTTTTTTAGCAACTTCATACTGGGCAGAGTAATGGTCAAGAGATACTGAGGAAGTCCTGTCATTTGTAATAGGAGAATCCACTAAGACACAGTAAAATTCCTGTTTCTCAATTATTTTATATAAATTCTTATTCTCTATGGATAAGTTGTATATAATTAAACAATTAATCCTCTGAGATTTTAGAAACGCTGTTACTTGTTTGTAATTCATCCCATCAAACTGGGCACTGAAAAAAGTAACCACTTCAATTTGATATTCTTTTGCTTTTTCAAAGGCACCCGTTAAATACTGCATACTGATTTCATCGACAAATTGGCTGTTATGGCGGATATCAACAATTAAACCAGCCCTGTTAAATGCTTTCTTAGAGAGTGATACTGCTACTGAATTTGGAACATATCCCAATTCCTCCACTGCCTTTTCAACTTTTAATCTGGTTTCATCACTTACTAAAGAATAATTGTTTAAAACCTTAGATACTGTTGATTTTGCTACCCCTGCTTTTTTCGCCACGTCATTTATCGATACCATCAAATTGCCTCCTGCGGAAAACGGTTTCCTTATATATTACTATATAACTCCGTTTCATATTTGTCAATACAATTCTAAAAATTTTATATTTTAACAATTATATTACTTGCTTTTTTAGCTATTTTTTATGGTCGCTAATATAATTTGGTTATTTTTTATGTATGCTAATATAATATACGTTAATATAAAATGTATTAATATAAGGTGTGTTAATACAATATACTAATATCGGATATGCTTAATGTAATATATACCAATATAGGATATGCTAATATAATATATACCAATATAGGATATGTTAATATAATATAAATATTTCGCTACCGTTAAGCCTGTGGCATCCCATCTCCCTTTTGTGCTGACCGGTTCATCTAATCTTTGTAACCTTTCTAACCTTTCCAATAGGTATACGTGGAGAAGGTTAGATATGTGCATCTAGTAAAGCTGAGCAGTCTGAACCCGCAGAGGTAAAGCAAATAGGGCGATGGGATGCAACAGGCTTAATTGTAAATATTTTCAACATGGACGGGCTAAATTATTTTCTATTAACTCTTAAGGCTCCTAAGACTTATAAGGTTTCAGGGAAATAGGAAAGAAATATTGTAAACCGTTCGTTTATGTATTATACTGAAATTGGTTAAATATATCACAAAATTGTTACATACAGCCAAAGTGGGGGGCTTCCTTAACGGGGTTAAATTGTCACTCTAATTTTGTATACTTTTTACGATAATATTTATGATAAATCATATTTAATCTTTGTAGATTTCTATAACATATGATAAATGTGATAATAAAGGAAACATGCAGAGGAGAAGGTTACTATGCCCACTATCAAAGATATTGCAAACAAATTGGGAATAGCTGTTAGTACTGTATCAAAGGGTTTAAATGGCGCCAGCGATATTAGTGATGATATGCGGCAGCTTGTATTAGATACTGCAGTTGAGATGGGTTATGCATCAAAAAGGATGAAAACAAAAGGTACTAGAAAAGTTTGTATTTTCATTGAGAACATGGACTATGGGAACATTGATCAGTTTGGTTATGAAATTATTGTTGGTTTCAAACTTTCTGCAGCCAGAAGACATTGGGATGTTTCTGTAGTACCTGCAAACCTGAATATACAGACCGTTGAAAAATTTGATACATATATGTTGAGAAACGGATATAGCGGTGCATTTCTTCTTGGATTTGCGTTACATGATGACTGGGTAAAACAGATTCAGAAAACAACTGTCCCTACTGTCTTATTAGATAATTATATAGAACGTAACAATCATGTTGGATATGTTGGAACTGACAGCTATGAAGGTATCGACCTTGCCGTTGACCATTTAAAAAATCTTGGTCATAAAAAAATCGCATTTTTAAATGGTTCTAAAAATTCCATGATTTCTGAGGAGCGTTATCAAGCCTTTGAACAAAGTATGGAAAAACATGGGCTGGTTCCAGATGAAGCCTTAATTGAATACGGATATTATGTCCCGGATTGCGCAAAATACCACGTTCCATCCTTTATAGAAAATGGAGCCACTGCAATCATATGTGCCAGTGACTTAATCGCTTCCGGTGTAATAGCTGAAGTTTCCAAATTAGGTTTAAATGTTCCAAAGGACATCAGCGTAATCGGTTTTGATGATCTTCCTATCGCTACCAGCCTAAATCCTCCCCTAACCACCATTCGCCAAGACAGAACCGACTTAGGAAAAAGTGCATTTCTACTTTTAGACGGACTTATTCATAATGTTACCATTAGCAAACTTCTCCTAAGAGCTAAATTTATTCAAAGAGAATCTACTGCTATATGTAAAGTAAAAAGTTAGCTTATTAAAAAGTTAGCTTATTAAAAAGTTAGCTTATTAACGTATGTACGCTTTGCCTAATTTAGGCTGTTCAGACCTTAGAGAGTAGGCATGGGATATA
>ENA-UOOI01003904-UOOI01003904.1-fermentation-metagenome-genome-assembly--contig:-NODE-3904-length-10467-cov-32.563965_pt1 | contig 10467 bp, 9 predicted proteins | sample MGYA00245779_ERZ724027 | MGnify/ENA primary metagenome ERZ724027 (study PRJEB28704, sample SAMN03018318) | fermentation metagenome | biome: anthropogenic terrestrial biome; feature: soil; material...
TCTGCTTTAACTTTGGTAATGCTTATCGCTGTTTGGTTAATAATATTTGGAATCGATCAAATCGTTGTGGCTTTTGCACATCGTTAAATTAAAGAGATTAATTAAGGCCGAAAGGCCTTTTTTTCTTGGTCAAAGAAATTAAGAAGAAACACCCGGTATGCTATAATTTAACTAGTAGGAGGGTCTTTTATGGCTGACGAAAAGAAACAATTATTGATCATAACAGGTATGAGTGGTGCAGGTAAGACCGTTGCTGCCCATGCATTAGAAGATATAGGTTATTTTGTTGTTGATAATTTGCCACCGGAACTGTTAAGCGGCTTTTGGGATTTAATGGTTAATTCTGATGATTTTAAAAAAGTTGCGGTTGTAATTGATCTGCGTGTAAGAAACTTTTATAAAGATTTATTAAACGAGGTTAATTCACTTGAAGATAATGGCCAAGTTCAAGCAACGATTGTGTTTTTGGATGCATCAAATGATACTTTGGTTGCTCGTTATAAGGAAACTAGACGGCTTCCACCACTTGCCACTAATGGCCGACTTCTTGATGGAATTTTAGAAGAAAGACGGATTTTAACGCCCATCAAGAATCATTCTAATTATGTTATCGATACTTCTAAGTTGACCCCTAAACAATTAAAGCAAAAATTGCTTGATGAATTTAGTGATCGAAAGAAGCAGCCGTTTTCCATTGAAGTGATGTCTTTTGGCTTTAAATATGGTATGCCAATCGATGCCGATGATGTAATTGATGTTCGTTTCTTGCCTAATCCGTTTTATATTCCTGAACTTAGGCCTTTTACGGGATTGGATAAACGAGTTTTTGACTATGTTATGGACAAGAAAGAAACGCAGGTTTTTTATAAAAAATTACTAGATCTCTTAGAAACGGCTATACCAGGTTACATTAAAGAAGGAAAAGAGAAATTGACGGTGGCAATTGGTTGTACCGGTGGCCAGCACCGAAGCGTTGCAATAGCTCAGCAGTTAGCACGTGATTTATCGAAGAAATATCCGGTTGATATCACACACCGTGAAGTCAGTCGGTATACTAGGAAATAGGTGGAAAACATGGCATACGGAGAATCAAAGATAATTCGGGTCATCAAAAGTAGGAGACCCAAAGTGGTCGTTATCGGTGGCGGAACCGGATTACCGGTTATTTTAAATGCTTTAAAAGATAAAAATGCAGAAATTACGGCCATAGTTACCGTTTCGGATGATGGTGGGTCATCTGGTTCGATTCGAAATTTTATTAACGTTGTTCCACCTGGTGATATTCGGAATGTCTTGGTCTCATTAAGCGATATTTCACAGGAAGAAAAAAATGTTTTTCAATATCGTTTTGATTCCTCTGATTCATTTTTTTCAGGGCACGCGATTGGTAATTTAATCATTGCTGCTTTAAATGAAATGCACGGAAATATTTTTGATGCTGTCCAATCATTGTCAAAAATGATGCGTGTTGATGGTCATGTTTTCCCAGCATCTAACGAACCGTTAACTTTGAACGCTGAATTTGTTGATGGTACTACCGAGGTTGGTGAAACAGAAATTACTTCTAAAGATAAGCGAATAAAGCGTGTTTGGGTAACAGATACAAATTCTGGTGCTAAACCAACAGCCGTTTTGCCAGTATTAGCTGCTATTATGCAGGCTGATGCCGTTGTTTTAGGGCCAGGTAGTTTATTCACGTCAATTTTGCCTAACTTAATGATTCCCAATTTGGGTGAAGCCGTCCGTAAAACTAGCGCTGAAGTAATTTATATTTGTAATATTATGACCCAGCGCGGTGAAACCGATCATTTTAGTGATGCAGAACACGTTCAGGTGATTAATAATCATCTTGGTGGTCATTATATTAATACGGCGCTTGTTAATGGTGCCAAAATTGATATGAGTAAGTTTCATCCAGAAGATTATGATGCTTATTTGGAACCCGTAAGGAATGATTTTGCAGGCTTACGCAAGCAAGATTGCCGGGTTATTACCGATGATTTTATTGACCAGCATAGTGGGCTGGTCTTTCATGATGGTAAAAAAGTTGCTAGAGAAATAATTAATTTGGCTCTTGAGGCAATGTCACGCAGAAGGATGACTGATGAATAATGGCAAGTTATGCTAGTGCGGTTAAAAAAGAATTAACCTCACTAAAAGTACATCCTGAACATGCCAAAGCGGAATTAGCCGCTTTTTTGCGCATGAATGGGGTTTTAAATTTTCACGATCACCAATTTAGTTTGGATATTACAACTGAGAATCCTGCGATTGCTCGTCGAATCTTCACATTAATTAAAAGTGCTTATGCAGTTGAACCATTATTGATAGTTTCAAGAAAAATGAAATTGAAGAAGAACAATCAATATTTGGTTCGGCTGCAAACTAATGTAAAAGGAATTTTACGAAATTTAGAAATTTTAGATAAAAATGATGATGTAGTTACAAGGGTTCCTAATCGAATTATGAGATCGCGTGAAGGGGCAATGTCTTATTTACGTGGTGCTTTTTTAGCAGGTGGGAGTGTGAATAACCCCCAAACGAGTCGCTATCACTTGGAAATTTATTCAGTGTACAAAGATCATAATGATGATTTACTTAAGCTGATGAATCATTATTTTTATTTAAATGCTAAAACTACGAGGCGCCGCCATGGTTACATTGTTTATCTGAAGGAAGCAGAGAAAATTGGCGACTTTCTGCACGTTGTTGGTGCACTTAATGCAATGTTGTCCTTTGAAGATTTGCGGATTATGCGGGATATGCGTAATTCTGTTAATCGCCTAGTTAATTGTGATACTGCAAATTTGAAAAAGACTGCAACCGCAGCTGCTAAACAAGTTGAAGATATTCGGTTGATTAAAAAGAAGAATGGTTTAGGTAATTTACCTGAAAAACTGCGCGGAGTTGCTCAACTTCGGTTAGATAATCCAGAATTATCGCTTAAAGAGATGGCCCAGCAAGTACCTGATGGACCGATTTCTAAATCTGGAGTTAATCATCGCTTTAAAAAATTACATGAAATGGCCGATAGTTTAAGAAAATAAAAAAGGAGTTCACATTTGTGAACTCCTTTTTGCAATAAATATTTTACTATTTATTACTTCTTCTTATTAACCATGATTTCATCAATTAAGCCGTAATCTTTAGCTTCTTGAGCGGTCATGTAGTTATCACGGTCGGTATCCTTTTGGATCTTTTCCATGGGTTGACCGGTGGTTTCGTGTAAGATATTGTTAATCTTCTTACGACTCTTCATAATCTCATTTGCAGCAATTTGGATATCGGTTTGTTGACCTTGTGCACCACCCAAAGGTTGGTGAATAAGGACAGTGGAATTAGGTAACGCGAAACGCTTACCCTTTGTTCCGCTGGTCAACAGGATGGAAGCCATTGAAGCTGCCATACCAATAGCAATGGTGGAAACATCGGACTTGATAAAGTTCATAGTATCCATGATTGCTAAGCCAGAAGTAATTACACCACCCGGTGAATTGATGTAAAGTGAAATGTCTTTTGTATTGTCTTGTGCATCAAGGAACAATAACTGAGCGATGGTTGAGTTAGCCATTTGGTCATTTATCTCACCACTTAACATGATAATTCTGTCTTTTAATAAACGTGAATAGATATCATATGCACGTTCGCCATGAGCAGTAGGCTCAATAACTGTAGGTACAAGCATATATCTGCCTCCTAAAATTCTTAATTAGCACTCTTATAAGTACAGTGCTAATTAAAGCACTTACTATAAAGGCTGTCAAACAAAGTGTATCAATTTTGTATTTTTTTGTGTAGCTATTTTATATTACAATAGAGAATGTAATCTTTAATCTGGAGGGAAAATTTTGAAATATTCTAAGAAAATACTGACGTTTGTATCAGCATTTGCTGTTAGCTTAGGATTATTTGCGGTTAATGCAAATACGACTTTTGCCGCAAGTAATTCAAAGCCAGTGGATACAAGTAGTACTAAAGTTGCTAAATCAACCAAGTCTAGTTCATCCAAGGCTGATGGTAGTAAGACTAATAAAAAGCAAAAAGATGGCACTCAACGCGTTACTGGTTATGCGATGATGACCAAAGTTGCTGGTAACAAAAATTATAAAGTATGGAAATCTGTTTCTGGCGGCCATGTTCATACCAAGGTAACCGATGGAATAACTTACCGTTATAACCATATTCAGTCTGATCAATCTGTCCAGACTAAAAAAGCTCGTTATTGGAGAATTTACGTTGATGGTCGTAAAGTAGGTTATGTTAATGAAAAATTCTTTGCAAGAAACCAAATTGCTGTTCCAAAAACGGTAAGTTTGGTAAGAAACGATAATTATAAATTTAACACTAGGGATGCTATCAGTTACGCAACTAATTATATGGGGACAGTAGTTGATAATTCCGAAGTTAATGTATCTAAAGATAGTATCGCATGTAATAAACCAAAAACTTATAACGTAAAATATACTTACGGTGATGCTACCGCTACCGTAAAAGTTACGGTTAGAAAGAGTACCAAAGAAGGTATCGCTAGTGCCAGTGGTGTAACCGCACAGCCAGGTACTAATGATTATAAACCGTGGAAATCCCACTATGGTTCATCTGATAATTACATTAGTCCAACTGAATTTACACCAGATAATACGAGACATACCTTTAATAGTGGTGACTTAACTCTTAAGACGAGATTTTATCAACCAGTCTTATTAAGTGTCCAAGATCCTAGTGACGATAACATTAATAGAGTGGGTCATATTCCTGAAGGTATAACTGTATCAGATGGTTGGGCTTATACGAGTTTACTCAGTCACCTTAACTTACTTAGTGGACACGTTGTTGGTTATGATTTAAATAAGTTAACCAACCCATTTCATGCCCAAGATCTACTAACTATGTCACAAAAGAAGTTTACTAACTATGTTAAGCATATTAAGGTAAGCCCATATATACCAATTGGCCACGGTCAAGCAATGGGATCAACCAAGAAATATATTTATACTTTGGTAAATGATCATACTTTGAAAGAAAGTTCTGATTCAGAAGAATTAGTTCAAATCCGTAAGAGTGATTTGCAGATTAATAAGATGTGGACAATTAAGACTTGGGTTGACGATGCAAGTAATCCACGTTACTTCCACAATGGTGTAGTCGTTTCCGATACTGATATGTATACTGTCTACCATGATATAAAGAATAATTGCTATGAATACTGGGAATTAACCCGTAAGGGTGATAATTGGTATCCTAAGTTAGTTGGTAAGACTGATGGCAATTTTGTAAGTAACGGTGCTCCAGTTCAAGGCTTTACTTATGACCCTGTTAATGATAATTTCTACCTTGCATTTAATGATTTAATCTTTAAGATAAGTCGAAAGGGTGCAATTAAACAGACTTACCAATTTAATACTAATGGTCGTGAGATTGAGGGCTTGTCTGTAAGTAACGGTCGCCTATATGTAAACTTGGCTCAACGTGCTGAATTACTTGAAAGTACGAAAATTAAGTAATTAATTTAAGCAGAAAAAAATAAGAGGTTTGAAAACCTCTTATTTTTTTTGTAATTTTTTCTGACAATCAGGACATAATCCATATATCTCTATGTGACTCTTAGAAGTGATAAAACCTGTTTGCTTTTCGGCTTCTGTACACATTTTATTTTCAATTGTATTGAAATTGGGATAAAAGACATCAGCAATTTTACCACAATTAGTACAGATGATGTGAAAATGGGGTTTAACAAAGTAGTCATAATGAGAGGAACTGTCCCCATTTTTTATTTCAATGATAACTCCTACGTTAACTAAAGTATTAAGTGTATTGTAAATGGTAGCCCGATAAGTTGGCTTATCACTGGCAATATCCTGATAAATTGTTTCAGCGGTTGGATGATTATGGTGTGTCATCAAGTATAGAAGAATCCTTAAGCGGGGCATAGTTGCCTTTAAATGATGTTCATGCAGAAGTTCTTCAGCTTGTTTTTCAAGTTTAGTTGACAAATACTCATCTCCATTACGTTACTTATACAATGTAAAGTGTATCATTTTCAAAATAAAAACGCCTTCTAGAGGCGCTTTTATTTCACATTTTATCCAATAAAATTATGCTAATTTTTTATCTTGATGTTTTTTAATAGTAGGTAAAATTAAACCTAAAGCAACTAAAATAACTGGTGTAGCAACGTTTAAGAATAGCGTCAATGGATCTGGTGAGTAGATACCTAAAATACAACAAGCAAGTGTGACGATAAAACACCACCAGCCTGCGGTGTAAGCTAGACCTTGATGATGAGTCATTTGGTAATTATTTTTATCTTCAAACTTATCTTTTTGTTTACGTAAAGCTATAAAGGCTATGAATACCCATAAGTAACGCAACGGCATAGTTGTTGAATTTAATTTAATCAATTGAGCCATTACTGATTGTGCATCGGGTAATAATGCCTGAACAACAATCAAAGCACCTGAAAGAATAACAACCATCCAGATACCGTTGATAAATGCACCATGTTTGTTAACTTTAAGTAATTTCTTTGGGATATAATCTTTAGCTTCTTTACTACCAAGCAGCATCCTTAAGGGTGCATCGATACTAAGAACCAAAGTTGAAAATTGACCGATTACATTACACCAAGCGTAAATATATACGAACAGACTGTTAACGTGGTAGTAATCACCTAATCTTTGAAAGGCGATGTAAGGACCATTAGAAATGTATTCGTTCATATGTGCGTTAACAACTTTCGGATCAAACATCATTGCCATTGCAAAGGTACCTAAGATAGCCGAAACCATGACCATAATAGCTAAAGTGATCATAGCTTTAGGAAAGTTTTTTGAAGGATTTTTTACCTTATTAACATAAGGCGAGATCTTTTCGCAACCACCGACAGCAAATACTAAAATTGAAAGTGATGTTAAATATTTAACGTTGAAGGTTGGTAAGAAACTCTTCCAGTTCCAATTAATGTTGTAATAACCAGCATGTGGGTTAATTAATGGTGCAGCAAACATCATAACGATGAATAGAATTGACATGATAAACATTGATGTTCCCGCAACAGTGGCTAAATTCTTTAATACTGGAATACCACGACTAGCTACCCAACAGAAGAATAAAAAGACTGCTAATGTAGCAAATTGTGTCCATGCGGTTGGTAAACTATCATACCATTTGGTATTAGTGAGGATACCCCAAGCCATGGCTCTCAGGCCACCAGTACCTTTACTTGAAATGTATACCACGTGACAGGCCCAATAGGTCCATCCAGCGTAATAGGCCCATTTTGGTCCCATTGTTGCGTTAACCCAAGATGAAACACCACCTCCAGAACTTTTGAAAACAGAACCAAGCTCACCCACCATTAGAGCATAGGGAACAAAGTAGAGTAGGAACATAAGAATCCAGCTGAAGACAACCTTTGCTCCATCAAAGTAGACAAACCCGTTTACAACGTTACCAAAACTCCATACGGTAGAAAAGGCCATCATTGCAAGGGTGATCCACATCATCTTCTTGGGATTGTTTTGTGATTCAATCATAAATAAAAAGTCTCCCTTAAATATATTTATTTTAACTATGTCATTATATAGCAAATAAAAGAGAAAAGCCTTCTTCTTCATTAATCTCTCATAAAATAATAATGATAACAAACATTGTTCAAACAGTAAGAGTGTGTAAAAATATGTTCATGTAACATAAAAAGCAGGGAAAGGGTAAAAATGAAAAAATCGGTTAAGATATCACTAACTGTTATTACATTGGCCATTGCTGCTTTTTTAGTTGTTGGCATTAGTTATAATTGTGTTCATGCCAAGAGCTACAAAAGGGCTGTGACTAAGATAGCTGGTACAAAAAATTATGCAGTTTACCACCATGTTTTGAAGGGTGGACCAGCGGGTAAATTTACATCGACTAAATATTTCAAGCACGGACAGATCCAATCCAAGAAATATGCTACCACTAAGAAAGGTAAGTATTGGTACATTATCGTTGATGGCAGAAATGTTGGCTGGGTAAACCAAAACTTTTTTGCAAGAAATAAAATTTCTTTGGCTGCGAATGTTAGTTTAGTAAGGAATAGTTATTATAGTTTCCCAACCAGGGATGCAATTAATTACGCAACTGATAGTAAGGGGACAGAAATAGATCCCCAAAAGGTACATGTTTCTGAATCTTCCATTAATTCTTCTGTTCCAGGTACAAGTAAAGTTAAATATAGTTATGGCAAAGCCGAGGCGGCTAATACAGTAACTGTTCGGGCAGATGAAAAAGAAGGAATTTCTAGTGCTGATAAGTTTGCTATGAAGGCACCAAAAGAAGTTTCAACTTGGAAAGGCAGTTCAAAATCTGCGTCAAGACATTGGAATGCGGCCCATGATTTTGGACCTGAAACTTCATCTAATACTTTCAAGGCTAAAGGTTTAACTTTACGAACTAGACTGTTCCAACCAAGGTTTGTTAGTTTACAGTATGGTCAAGCAGCCGATAAGATGGGGCAAGTTGGTGTGGTTCCAGAAGGTATTACCGTTAAGGATAATATTTTTACTGTATCCATGTTTTATGATGGTAATGATCAGCACGGTCACCTAGTTTCTTATAATTTAAATCACATAAAGAGTAAGTATGCTGCTCAAAATTTGCTTGCTTTGAAGTGGTCCACTTTTAAGGATTATGCATCTCATATTAGGGTAAGCCCGTATATTAAATTAGGGCACGGTCAATCCATTAGTTCTACAGGTAAGTATATTTATGTGTTGGCCAACAATGATAAATTTAAGAATTCAAGTGCCTCTGAAGAAATTATGCGGATTCGTAAGAGTGATATGAAGATGGATAAAATCTGGACTTTCAAGATTTGGAATAAGGATGCGGCTAACCAGCGTTACATTCATAACGCTACCTTTGCTAATGATCACACTATGTATGCTCTATTCCATAATGGTGGCAATGGCCGTTATGAATACTGGAAGGTAACTCGTAATGGCGATACTTGGACCCCAACTGAAATTGGTGCCACCCAAACTAACTTTATTAGTAATGGTTCACCGGTTCAAGGTTTCACGTATGATGCTAACCATAACCAGTTCTATATTGCCTTTAATGATTATATTTTTAGAGTTGCTGAAAATGGTAGTTATAAGAGTAGAGGTCATCTAAAGGTTCGGCGTGAAATTGAAGGCTTATCCGTATCTGGTTCTAAACTCTATGTTGAGTTTACTAAACGTCCAGAATTAACTGTGGGTAAGACTAAGTAATAAAATTGAAGTACAAAAAATTGCCCTTACTGGGCAAATTTTTTATTTATTAATTGTTACAATTAACTTGGTTAAGTAAAGAAATGTAGTTATCATTAAGAGGATTTTTGATGAAAAAGTTATCAATCGTTGTTCCTTGTTATAATGAAGAAAAAACAATTCCTCTGTTTTATTCGGTAGTTGCAAGTGAAGTTAAAAAGTTAACCGCTTTAAAGATAGAATATTGTTTTGTTGACGATGGTTCAGAAGATAATACTTTAAGTGTGCTTCGCAAATTACATACAAATAATAAGGAAGTACACTATATTTCCTTTTCACGCAATTTTGGTAAGGATGCTGCGCTTTATGCGGGACTACAAGCTTCAAGCGGAGATTATGTAGTTGATATGGATGCTGATTTACAGGATCCCCCAGCTCTTTTACCTAAAATGTATGCTTTACTTAAAACTGGTAAATATGATTGTATTGGAACCAGAAGAATTGATAGAAAAGGTGAAAGCAAAGTTAAATCTTTTCTTAGTAACCTTTTTTATAAATTTATCAATAAAATATCTAATACGCAGATAGTGCCTGGTGTACGTGACTACCGCATGATGACACGGCAAATGGTTAATGCATTCTTATCAATGAAAGAATACAGTCGTTTCTCAAAGGGTATTTTTAGTTGGGTTGGTTTTAGGACTAAATATCTTGATTATCATAATGTGCAGCGTGTGGCAGGAGAAAGTGATTGGACGACTTGGAAGTTATTTAAGTATGCGTTAAGAGGAATTGTCAATTTTTCTCAAGCCCCGCTTAATATTGCGGTTTGGATTGGCAGCTGTTCCTTCATTTTGGCGATAATTGGGTTAATCGCAGTTATCATTAGGCATATAATTAAACCGTCGGCTGCCGTACTGGGCTGGTCGTCGCTGGTTTGCATTATTCTTTTAATCGGTGGGCTACAACTTTTGTGTATAGGTATTATTGGTAGGTATGTTGGAAAGATATTTATCCAAGTTAAAAATAGGCCTATTTATATTATTCGAGAAAAAAAGTAAAACAAAAAAGCCAAGTTCAAACGAACTTGGCTTTTAGTATGGGTCCCCTGGGAGTCGAACCCAGATTTTAAGAACCGGAATCTTACGTGCGATCCATTACACTAAGGACCCATTGGACACACATGCTAGTATATCAGAAAGGGGTTTAAAATAAAAATTCTTTTTATTATTTACTA
>ENA-UOOI01003906-UOOI01003906.1-fermentation-metagenome-genome-assembly--contig:-NODE-3906-length-10466-cov-2.451157_pt1 | contig 10466 bp, 5 predicted proteins | sample MGYA00245779_ERZ724027 | MGnify/ENA primary metagenome ERZ724027 (study PRJEB28704, sample SAMN03018318) | fermentation metagenome | biome: anthropogenic terrestrial biome; feature: soil; material...
GATTGTGGAGGAGCTCAGAGTTCGGCTTACAGCGGAAAGCTGAGAGGAGGAGAAGCTATGACTCAGAGGTTTGGAATCAGAAAATCCCTGGACGAGCTGGAGAAAGACGCCTGGGCGCCGAAGCCGTCCATGCTGGAAACACCGGCTGTTATGACCGAGCTGGATGCGGACAGAAAAGTTGTGATAAATGACACAAGGAACCGTATTTCCTTAAACGGCATCTGGCAGATGGTCTGGGACGGGGACGAAGAGGAGAGACTGGATTTATCGGTGCCCTGGAAAGGCAGTATACCGGCGAATGTGCCGTGCAGTGTACATACGGCCCTCTACGAGGCCGGCGTCATTCCGGACCCCACAGTGGGGCTGAATGATAAGACTGCCAGGGAGTATAGCTACAAGACCTGGTGGCTGAAAAAAGAATTTTCATGGGAGGATGGCTGGAGAGCGGATCAGCTGTTCTTTGAGGGAATCTGCCACTATGCAAAAATATGGCTGAACGGTCATTATCTGGGGGAACACAAGGGGATGTTCGGGCGCCCCGTGTTTGACGCCGCTCCCTATTTACAGAGGGAAAACGTATTGATCGTAAAGATAGAAAATTCCCCGGCTCGGCCCCAACCCATGTCGGAATATATGGATAATGACGAGGGATGGCATGACGGTGTTGTCATCAACTGCGTGTATGGCTGGCATTATGCCTGCCTTCCCAGCAGGGGAATATGGGCGCCCGCAGGGCTGGAGGAAAAGAATCCTGCCTGCTATAGTGAGAAACCCCTGGTATCCTGTGGGGATACAAATGAGGGGATTGTGGATATCTGTATGAAATTTCACGGAAAAGGTGGAAAAACAACCATCACCGGTATAGTGGAAGGAAAGAACCACAATGGAAAAGGCGGCAGTTTCGTCTATGAAACAGACCTTCAGACGGATGGACAGGTCATCCATCTGCAGACAAGAATAGAGGAGCCAAGGCTCTGGTGGCCGGTCAATATGGGGGAACAGAATTTATACACACTCCGCCTGTCTGTAGTAACAGAACAGGAGGAGCCACAGTATTTTGACACCACATTCGGTATGCGCACCATAGAGATGGGACCTCTTCCGGGTGGCCCGTATGAGGATAAGTATAACTGGACCTTCATAGTAAATGGCCGCCCTATATTCATCAAGGGAACGAACTGGTGCACTCTGGATGTGCTTCTGCGGTTTGACAGGGATTTGTACCACAGGTTTTTGAGCCTTGCAAGAGACCAGAATATCCAGCTTCTCAGGGCATGGGGCGGCGGAATGCCGGAATCGGACCTGTTTTACGACTTGTGCGACGAGCTGGGGATCATGGTCATGCAGGAGTGGCCGACCTGCTGGGACAGCCAGAAGGACCAGCCCTTCGGCGAACTGGAGGAGACGGTACTGGTACATATGCCCCGGCTTAGAAACCATCCGTCCCTGATCATGTGGTGCGGCGGAAATGAGTCTGCCAGGGCTGACGGTGAGGCCATGGATATGATGGCGCGTTACGCTTTTGAGCTTGACGGAAGCAGGGGATTCCACAGGACTTCACCCTGGGGAGGCGCTCTGCACAATTATTCCACTTACTGGGATATGCAGGATATTGATGTGAGCCTTAACCTGAGGTCACATTTTATGGGGGAATTCGGTATGGCCTCTGCGCCCAATTACAGAAGTGTGATGAGGTATCTGCCAAAAGAGGAGGCAGAACAGTGGCCGCCCAGCCGTTTTGGCTCCTTCGGGCACCACACCCCCAGATTCAACCAGCTTGAGCCTGATGATATGGAGCATCTGAGCAAACGGGTTCCGGAGTTCTGTGCCGGGGATACCATGGAGAACTTTATATGGGGAACACAGATGGCCCAGGCCACGGCTGTTCGCCACACACTGGAATCCTACCGGTGCAGGTGGCCTGAATCCACGGGAATCTGCTACTACAAGCTGACGGATGTGTATCCGGCGTGCTCCTGGTCCACAATTGATTATTACGGTGTACCAAAGCTCTCCTATTATGCCATTAAGGACAGTTATGAGCCGCTTCACGCCTGCATTTTATTTTCATCTATGCGGATGGAGGAGAATGTGAAACTTCCTGTATACCTGCTGGATGATGCAGACTGTTTGGAAGGGAAATCATGGAGTGTGAAGGTGAGAGCTTACGATGAAAACTTGAATGTTGTGAGAGAAGCGGCTTACAGTGGAAGAAACAGTGCAAATGTAACGTATCTCGGGCATTTGCCTGTGGATAGATCAGATGTGGGCAGCGGTCCGGTTTTACTGACCACAGAGGTATATGTGGAGGGAGAAAAAGCGGATGATACTTTTTACTGGTTCAATTATCAGCAGAAACAGGGATGCCTTCTGACACTTCCGGTTACGGCACTTACCTGTCATACGGAAAAGGGTCATGCTGTCATTTCCAATACCGGAAATATGCCGGCAGTTGGAGTTACCGTGGAATGCCCTGACAGAGATACAGAATTTGTAACCGAAAACAGTTTGTTCTGGCTGAATCCGGGGGAGGTAAAGAGAGTTGCGGTTTCTCATACGGACAACCTGGTGATCCGAGCCTGGAATGCTCCAAAAACCATCGAGGAATGAGAGGGATAGAAGATGAAAGCAATACAATTTTATGGAAAAAATGATTATGCACTGACCGATGTGGCAAAGCCGGAAATCGGGGACGGTGATATCCTGCTGAAAGTAAAAGCGGCAGCCATCTGCGGCAGTGACCTGCGAATGATTCAGAACGGCTACCAGGGAGTAACAAGGGAGACACCCCGTATTTATGGACATGAGATATCCGGAATTATTGAAAAGACAGGGAAATCCGTAACCGGCTATGAACCGGGAATGACTGTGGCGATCGCCCCGAATATGGGGTGTGGCACCTGTGATGCCTGTGTGTCGGGCAATACCCATCTGTGCCGGGAGTACCGCGCTTTTGGCATCAACATGGACGGTGGATTTGCGGAATATGTGGTAATCCCTGAGGCGGCAGTCCGCCAGGGAAATGTGGTGAATATAGAGATTAACGGGGGCATGACTTTTGAGAAGGCGGCAGTCCTGGAACCCTTATCCTGTGTGTACAATGGCTTTGAGCAGGTGGGAATCAGGCCCTGTGATACAGTGCTGATCATCGGGGCAGGTCCTATAGGCGTCATGCACGGCATGCTGGCAAAAATGGCAGGTGCGGCAAAAGTCATGATTACGGATCTGAACGAAAACAGGGTGACTATATGCCGGGAGTTTGACCCATTTTTCACCACATACGCAGGCGGGGAGCTGAAAGAATTCGTCATGGAACAGACACAGGGACAGGGCGTTTCTGTCTGCATCACTGCGTGCCCATCTCCCCAGGCGCAGGCACAGGCGTTGGAGTTGCTAGCAGTGAACGGCAGAGTGAATTTCTTCGGCGGACTTCCTGCTGACAGGTGTGAGGTGACGATCAATACCAATCAGGTACATTATAAACAGCTTGTCCTCACAGGAAGCTGCCGGGCCAGTCTGACCCAGTACAGAAAATGTATGAAGCTGGTGCAGGCAGGTGTCCTTAGTATTGATAAAATTGTTTCTGCCACATATTCCATTGAGGAGTACGAGGAGGCGTTTGCCGCGGCAAGGGAAGGCAGAAACCTGAAAAACATTTTTGCTTTTTAAAACGGGGGAGGACAGAGATAGGATATATTGGGGACAGGAAGAGAGAACTGGAAAAGTATCTACCGCCTCTGACCACCTTTGCTGGACAGCAGTCCCGCATTACCTGTCCTGTATTGTGCTCTGTGTCCTTAAAGGATGAGACCTGCCCTGCAAGGTGCTTTTTTGCCACTTATAACAGGATGGAATCAGATAAACTGATGGAAATCTATTCGTTTTGCGGGCATGAGAATGCCTATAGCATACAAATGGAGAAAAAGCTGGTGTTTCTGCGGCACTATAATATAATTGAATAAAAGCAGAGAGCCGTGGGGTATCCGCGGCTTAAATCCCGTCAGGCGTTTTCGGTATGAGAACGCCTGCATATGTAGAGAAACAAGGCATCCGGAAGGATGGAGACAAGACTGGAGGATAAACGAAATATGAGGAGACAGAATATCATACAGGGGTGGACTCTTCAGGTACAGGGAGAGGAAGAGAGGATTCCTGCCCAGGTGCCGGGGTCTGTTTATTATGACCTGCTTCGCACTGGCAGGATGGAAGATCCCTTCTGGAGGGACAATGAGGACGAAGCGCTAAAACTGATGGAAAAGGATTTTGTCTATGAAACGCAGTTCATACCAGACAGCGGACTTTTTGATACAGATGAAATCAGGCTCTGTTTTGACGGACTGGACACAATTGCAGATATCTATCTGAACGGAAGCCTGCTGGGCAGGGCTGACAATATGCACCGAGCATGGGCATTTTCTGTGACCGGGATGCTGCGGCAGGGAGAAAACAGTCTGAGGATTTATTTTCACAGTCCTGTCAAATATATACGGGAACGTTATGCGGAGTGCGTGACTATGGGATCTGAGCACTGTATGGACGGATTTCCCCAGATCAGGAAAGCACACTGTATGTTCGGCTGGGACTGGGGCCCAAGGCTGCCGGATGCGGGAATCTGGAAGGATGTTTTCCTGCAGGGAGTGGAGAAAGGAAGGCTGGAATCCGTATATGTGACACAGGAGCATGAGGAGCAGAAAGTCACGCTGCAAATCCATACAAAGATTGCCCCTGCGGGAGAAGTGCAAAAGCTTTCATACAGAGTCACAGTCACAGACCCTGAGGGAAATGTGAGGACAGAGGAGGATTCACCGGAGAGTCTGGTCATTACGCAGCCGCTTCTTTGGTGGCCTAATGGATACGGGAAACAGAATCTGTATGGAATCTGTGTGCAGCTTATGGACGGTAGTAGGGAGGTTGACCGCTGGGAGAGGCGGATTGGACTGAGAACCATGACCATGCACAGGGAAAAGGACGCATATGGCGAGAGTTTTGCCCATGAGGTAAACGGCGTGCAGATTTTTGCTATGGGCGCTGATTACATACCGGAAGATAACATTTTCGGCAGGATCACAGGGGAGAGAACCAGGAATCTGCTGGAACAGTGCCGGGCGGCTAATTTTAACTGTATCCGGGTATGGGGCGGCGGGTTCTATCCCCATGACGATTTTTATGATATCTGCGATGAGCTGGGGCTAGTAGTCTGGCAGGATTTGATGTTCGCCTGCGCTGTATATGAATTGACAGAGGATTTTGACAGAAATATCAGGGCGGAAATCAGGGACAATGTGCGCCGCCTCCGTCATCATGCCAGCCTTGGTCTCTGGTGCGGAAATAATGAGATGGAAATGTTTGTGGATGAGGGCCAGTGGGTGAATACGCTGAAGCAGAAGGCGGATTATATCAAGATGTACGAGTATATCATCCCGCAGGTGCTGAAGGAGGAAGACCCGCAGACTTTTTACTGGCCGGCAAGTCCGTCTTCGGGCGGAAGTTTCGATGCGCCCAATGACCCCAACCGGGGAGATGTGCATTACTGGGAGGTATGGCACGGGGATAAGCCTTTTTCTGAATACCGCAAGTATTATTTCCGGTATGCGAGTGAGTTTGGATTCCAGTCTTTTCCGTGTCTGAAGACGGTGGAGGCGTTTACTCTGCCGGAGGACAGGAATATTTTTTCCTATGTGATGGATAAGCATCAGAGAAATGATGCAGCAAATGGGAAGATTATGAAGTATCTGTACCAGACCTTCCTGTATCCCACGGATTTTGATACGCTGCTGTATGCATCCCAGCTTCTGCAGGGGGAAGCCATAAAATATGGAGTGGAGCATTTCCGCAGAAACAGGGGCAGGTGCATGGGGGCTGTGTACTGGCAGCTCAACGACTGCTGGCCGGTGGCCTCCTGGTCTTCCATTGATTATTATGGAAGGTGGAAGGCGCTGCATTATTTTGCAAAACGGTTCTTCGCTCCGGTACTGCTGTCCTGCCAGGAGGAGGGGATGATGACGCAGAACACGAATGTGAATGCGCAGCCCTTCCGGATGGAGAAGAGTGTAACGTTTAATGTGTCTAATGAGACGCCGGAGGATAAAGAGGTCCAGGTCGTATGGGCAGTGCGGGACCGGTTCGGCGGCATTCTGCAGAAGGAGGAGACGGAGGTTTCGGTTCCGGCGCTCTCCTGTGTGTGGATGGAAAAGTTTGAGCTTCCGGATATGAAGATTGAGGAGGAGTATATCAGCTATGATCTTTTTGAGGGGGACCGGTGGGTGTCCGGGTCTACGGTGATACTCACATTGCCGAGATTTTTCCGGTATGAAGATCCGCAGCTTACGGTGGAGGCCGGTGACGGTGAGATTATCGTCAGGGCAAAGGCGTATGCGAAGAGTGTTGAGATTCGGAATGGGAATGAGGATCTGATATTGGAGGATAATTATTTTGATATGAATGCCGGGAAGAGGAGGGTGAAGGTGGTATGCGGTGAGATGAATGATCTGAGGGTTAGGAGTGTGTTTGATATTCGGTAGTGAAGGCGGATGGGAGGAGGGATTTATGAGGATAGGGAATTTGAGTAGAGAAAAAGTGGTAAGTGTTTGGTATATTGAGGGTCAAAAATGCAAATGGGTACATGAAAAATTCAAGTAGAGTCTGTGAAAACTTTTCTGTAAATAAGGTTTTATTGGGTCTTCTATGATAAAATATAAAATCATAGGAGGCCCTTTATTATGTCAAGAGAAAAGAAACCAGTACATTAGGTACAAATGGCAGAAGAAAAACGAAATATCATCCAACAGCTCCTACAGGAGTACGACATCCAGTCCGCAGAAGACATTCAGGATGCACTTAAGGATCTACTTGGCGGCACCATCAAAGAAATGGCGGAGGCCGAAATGGATGACCATCTAGGCTATGGAAAATCTGAACGCTCTGACAGCGATGATTACTGAACTGCGCCTGGCGCCTGAACTTGTAAAGAAGGAAGAGTGGTGCGGGCAGTATATCTCTGCAGCCAGAGGGGAAAAGTATGCTTTTTCGTATACTCCCTACGGGCAGAAGATAAAAACCAATCTGGAGAAAATGGGGGATGGACCGGTACAGTGCAGCTAGTTTGACCCTGAGGATGGTACGTTTAAGAAAAAGGAAATCTGGCCGCCCTGTCCGGTTGTACTGAGACCGCCGGATGCAGGGCGTGATTGGATTCCCGTGCTTGATTTTTAGGAGCCAATGCAGAAACCGGAAAGTCAGGTGCGGGCAAAAATCTGATAGCCGAATTCATTCCAGGTTACAGTGTCAGGAGACAATGGGCTGCCGCATGGCTGAGGTTCAATGGTGATAGTGATGCTCGATTTGCCGGTAAGGTATCTGCGGGGAATGATGAATTCATCTTCCAGCCATCTTTTATATGGATTATAATCGGGAAAATACCAGGGGTATTCTTCCACCAGTACCTGATCTATATAAACGAAAGCTTTTTGGCGTCCGTTCTTCTGGTCGCTGACCCGGCGGAGAATGACTGCCTGAGTGTATGGGGGAACAGGGACAGTGAAGGAGCGTTTTTTTCTGCTGTAATGCCCATTAAGGGGGACAGGAATATGGTCGTCGTCTCCCTCAAAAAAGGAAGTCAGGGGAACAGGAGCAAGGCTGTCTTCACAGGTATAATGAAAAGCTTCCAAGGTGCCGGGATTCTGAAATTGGATTTCCCCTATTTTGTTTAGCTTTATCTCGTCGCTACCGTAGTAAAAGACCATGCCGGAATGTTCCATGTACAGATCATTGCATCCGCCGGACTCGATACCAAAATGGAAGCCAGAGGAAAAAGGATACCAGTCTCCCAAAAGGGAACGGTGCATGGACCAGTCTTTGTGTTCGTGTCCGTCATAGCCGCTGGCAGGATTGCCTTCCTTAGGGGTCTCAAATCCCCAGCCGTAGCAGGAATAGCTTTCAGAACCGTCACTCTCAATCTGCGGTGTGCGCAGTCCGTCAAAATGGATGCGGACATCACCTTCACAGTCAGCCCTGGATTCGGGGGTCTCACCAAATGCGGTGATGGTGGAGGAGATGATATGTCCGTTTCCGGAAACCTGTGCGATCAGGCTGTCAGCACCGTCTGTATGTTTTCGGCTGTAGTAGGGCGCGCCTTTAAAGTATAAGAATCCGTTTTCCTGATAGTATTGGTTCCATTCACGGGTCCAGAGAATCTCGGCAAAGGGAATTTGAATGGCAGAGTCTCCATTGTTTTTCAAAAACAAGTCAGCGCTTTGGGTATAGGGCATAGGGTAAAAGTTATAATAATATCCGTCTGTATTCATGCCTGACAGCAGGTATTGTACACTGTGATACCCTAGTTCATTGGAAAAAAGGCAGCCAAACGGAGCGTCAAAGTCAGGAGATGAATGCCCGTCCCAGCGGGCACAGAGGGACAGAATATGCAGTTGGGAGGCGGTATATTGGCTGGTCAGAATGCGGATACCGGCTATGCAGCCACTTTCGCTGCAGTTAAAAAGCGGGAATTCTTCTCCTGGTTTCAAGACGAGGTTTGTCAGTTGATGGCGCAGAGGGGATTGCAGGCTGTGTATACAACTTCCGGTCTGTTTCCAGAGAGCCGCCAGTTTCTGTAGTGCCGGATTTTCTGCAGGGTGAAAGGTTTCTACGCCGTCTCCGTTTTCGTAGGAATGATAGACAACATGGCCCCAGCCGCCCTGGTTTTTACTGCGGTCACAGCCTTCCAGACGGATGCTGCTGGTAATTTTGCAGCTTTTTTTATAGGGCATGGGTACAAAGCTGCGCACCACGCGGATGGGACCTCTGCCGTTGTCATAAGGGCCGATATAGCGGGAGGCCAGAGGCTCTGTAAACGGGTATTTTTCACCGAATTCAGAGTGCCGGATGGTGAAACGCGGAATCTCTTCTCCATCAAAGTAAAAACGGAAAACCGGTTCTTCACAGGTTGGATAGCGATGCTGGACAAAGTTATAGATACACCCGGGGCCAAGGTGTTCAAAAAGAACCCATTCACCGTTGGCATCCTGGTAGAGTGCCCAGTCCCAGTCGGCATTTCCGCCTTTTTTATCAATGCTTCCCTCATAATGGGCTCTGCAGTCTGTCTTGGGGAGCGGGAGGGATTTGAGGTCTATCATGGTCTCGTAAATATTCATATGGGAATCTCCTGTCTTTTATTGTTTGAGGATATTATAAAAAAAGGGGAAATTATTTCAATGGATAATATTAAGATTTTTCGGAAAAAAGAAAGAAATGCTGCTGTCTGGGTGCTGCGGTGAATGAGCAGGCAGAGGCACTGGCATTGAGACGTATTATTAGGGATTGCAATTATAACCTGGATTCTCGGAACTCGTGACGATGGTTCTATAATTAAGCCATTCCAAACTATTGAAAACACTGAATTTTTTGGTATTTTATGCTTTTATTTTGCATCGTCATGTGTTATAATAAGTACATGACGAGGAGATGATTTACATGGCAATAATTCGCCAGAAAGATAAACGTTCCGGAATTACATATGCATACGAAGCCATTTATCACTGGGACAAGGAAAAGAAACAATCCAGATGTAAACGAACTCTAATTGGTAGAGTAGATGAAGCAACTGGAGAAATTAAACCCACAGATGGTCGATGTAAAAACAAATCACAAAGTGATAATCAAACAAAACGAAAAAGAGGACCTACAGCGAATGTAAGTACTTCCCATCTTTATTATGGAGCTACTTATCTGTTAGATTCCATATCAAAATCGATTGGTATTACGCAAGATCTTAAGCAGTGCTTTCCTAATACATACAAGCAAATACTTTCGATTGCATACTACCTCATACTGGAAGATAATAATCCACTTTATCGGTTTGAAAAGTGGGGGCTTACCCATGAACATCCGTATGGCAGTGACATATCTTCGCCAAGGAGTAGTGAATTATTTGATTCCATCACAGATGAAGCAACTGCCTCCTTTTTCCAATTGCAGGGAAGAAGGAGAATTGAAAAAGAATACTGGGCTTATGATAGTACCAGTATATCTAGTTATTCAGAAACGTTAAAGCAAATACAGTATGGTAAAAATAAAGAAGATGATAAGCTGGCTCAGCTAAATCTTCTTCTGGTATTCGGAGAAGAATCCGGACTACCATTCTATTATCGAAAGCTTGCTGGAAACATACCAGATGTAAAGACCGTAAAAAATCTTCTCGCTGATCTTGATGTTCTTGGACTGAAAAAGGTAAAACTTGTTATGGATCGCGGCTTTTATAGTGAAGCAAATATCAATGGGATGTATCGTGAGCACCTTAAATTTTTAGTAGGAGTCCGGACCTCTTTATCCTTTATTCGTAAAGAACTAGATTCTTCTATGGACGAAATCAGAATGTTTTATAACTATGATGAAGGACTACATACTTATGGAGTTACAATCCCTACCGAATGGGATTATACTCAGGAACGGGCATATAAACACGATACTAT
>ENA-UOOI01003907-UOOI01003907.1-fermentation-metagenome-genome-assembly--contig:-NODE-3907-length-10465-cov-33.888184_pt1 | contig 10465 bp, 8 predicted proteins | sample MGYA00245779_ERZ724027 | MGnify/ENA primary metagenome ERZ724027 (study PRJEB28704, sample SAMN03018318) | fermentation metagenome | biome: anthropogenic terrestrial biome; feature: soil; material...
AGAGCATCGAGCAGAGAAAGGCTACTATATATAATGTAGTAAATTCGATTGTAAAGTTCCAGCAGGATTTTTTTGATAAGGGATTAGACTATCTAAAGCCTCTTACTTTAAAAGATGTTGCAAAAGTGGTAGGAGTCCATGAATCCACTGTGAGCAGGGCCATAAACGGCAAGTATGTTCAAACACCAAGGGGATTGTTTCCTATAAAGTTCTTTTTTACCCGGGGAATAGATGTTTCCTCAGGCAATAACGTATCTTCGGAAAGCATAAAAAAAACGATTAAGGATATGGTGTCATCTGAAGATGCATTAAAACCACTCTCAGACCAAAAGATAACCGACAAGCTGAATAAAAATGGAATAAACATATCAAGAAGGACGGTTGCAAAATACAGGGAAGAGATGGGCATACAGCCTGCAAGCAAGAGAAAAAGGTTTTAAATAGAGCAAAGCAAAGAGCAAAAGCAAGGACAGCCCTTTTTATCTATTCTATTGAAAAGTTTGTATCAAAATGTTAATATTGTTAAGGGAATTTTTTTTGTGATATGAGTGGGACAAAAAATATATATAGGGACAATGATAGTCCCAATATAAATTCATTATTTGGGAGGCAAGATGGCTGAAGGATGTGAAGGGCTTGAAAGAAATATTGCAGTTACAGCAAAAGATTGTACCTGAACTAATAGATTTACTGGAAAAAAGATATACTATCCTGAGGACAATATACTTCAACTGCCCTATAGGAAGACGAACGCTTGCTTCTAAACTCAACATTGGAGAAAGGGTGGTAAGAACCGAAGTCAACTTTCTTAAAAATCAGGGACTTGTCGAGATAGACTCTACGGGTATGTTTGTGACCCGTGAAGGAGAGAATATAATAGATGCTTTAAAAGATTTTATCCATGAATTGAAGGGTCTGTCAAGTATAGAAAACTTGATCAGAAAAAAGCTTGACTTGGCAAAGGTGATTATCGTACCCGGCAATATTGATGAAGATCCCACTATATTGAAAGAGGTAGGGAGAGTTGGCGCCCAGTATATCAAAAACCTCATTAAAGATAATCAGATAATAGCTGTAACTGGGGGCTCGTCAGTAGGAGAACTGGTAAACAACATGCCTAAAATAAACGGCAAGAACAACATATTGGTTGTCCCAGCGAGAGGCGGAATGGGTAAGATTGTTGAAACCCAAGCCAATACAGTTGCTGCCAACCTTGCAGAAAAGCTGAATGCAAATTACAGACTTCTGTATGTCCCAGATGTCATGAGCAAAGAAACACTGGAAACCATTATAAATGAGCCCGGGATAAAAGATATAATAAGAAGCATACAAAAGACAGATCTGCTTATATATGGTATAGGAAGAGCAGATGAGATGTTCAAAAGAAGAGGCTTAAGCAGCGGCGAGATGGATGAGTTAAAAAACAAAGGAGCGGTCGCCGAGGCTTTCGGCTATTATTTTGACAAATATGGGAATGTTGTGGATAAGACATCGACCATAGGCGTGAAATTTGAAGATGTACAAAAGATTGATACTATTGTAGCCGTGGCAGGCGGCAAGTGCAAAGCTGAAGCCATAATCGCCACGAAAACCTATAATAAAAACAGCATAATCGTAACTGATGAAGGCGCAGCCAAGGAAATAGTAAGGCTCTTAAAATTGAGAGAGTAATGCACCTGTTTTATCAAATATTACATAATACGAATTGGTGCATTTTATGGATTGTTAGTGCAAACTATATTATCTTTAAACAATCCAAAAATAAAATTATTTAAATATTTTCAGGAGGGATATGTTATGACAATCAAAGTTGGTATCAATGGTTTTGGAAGAATCGGGAGAAACGCGTTCAAAATTGCTCAGGAAAGACTGAATAAGGATGTTGAGATCGTTGCGATAAACGATTTGACAGACACTAAGACGCTTGCTCATTTGCTTAAATACGATTCATTATTTGGCCAATTTGAGGGCACAGTGGATACAACAGAAGACAGCCTGATTGTAAATGGAAAGAAAATCAGGGTATTTGCAGAGAGGGATCCTAAAAACCTTCCTTGGAAAGCTCTTGGAGTTGATATAGTCATTGAGTCGACCGGATTATTCAAAGACAGGGAAAAAGCAATGGCTCATATCAATGCCGGTGCCAAAAAGGTTATCATAAGCGCTCCTGCTAAAAACGAAGACATTACAATAGTTATGGGCGTTAACGAAGAAAAGTATGATCCAAAGAAACATAATATCATTTCCAATGCATCCTGCACAACAAACTGCCTTGCACCATTCGCAAAAGTTTTGGATGAAAACTTTGGAATTGAAAAAGGTTTGATGACAACCGTACATTCATATACAAACGACCAGAGGATACTTGACCTTCCTCATAAGGATTTAAGAAGGGCAAGGGCTGCCGCACAATCCATAATACCTACGACAACAGGTGCTGCAAAAGCTGTTGCACTGGTTCTCCCACAGCTTAAAGGAAGATTAAACGGACTTGCAATGAGGGTTCCAACTCCAACAGTGTCGGTAACTGATCTTGTATGTGAAGTAAGGAAAGAAACTACGGTTGAAGAAGTCAATAATGCATTCAAGAAAGCTGCAGAAGGACCGATGAAGGGCATTCTTGGAATTACGGAAGAACCGCTGGTATCGATAGACTTTAAGAAGGATTCACGTTCATCGATCGTTGACGGACTTTCAACTATGGTTATTGGTGGAAACATGGTTAAAGTGTTATCATGGTACGATAATGAATGGGCTTATTCAACCAGGATTGTCGACTTGGTTAACTATGTAGCTGAAAGATTATAATAGGAAGGATATCCTTCCAATGAGTACCCTGCACCCATATAATATCATTATATGGGTGCAGGGTATTTGAAAAAATCGGTACTTTCATATAGTTTATGCTTTGAGTTGATGAAAAACAGGCGTGATTATATAGAATTTGTGAAAGGAGATTTGCCATGAATAAGAAGACTATAGAGGATGTTGAAGTCCGCGGCAAAAAAGTCTTGGTAAGGTGTGATTTTAATGTTCCACAGGATAGCGAGGGAAATATAACTGATGACACCAGAATAAGAGGAGCACTTCCTACCATAAAGTATCTTATGGCTAATGGTGCGAAAGTAATACTTATGTCCCATCTCGGCAGACCTAAGGGCGTTGGATATGAAAAGAAATATTCTCTAAAACCGGTTGCAGATAGACTATCCCAATTGTTAAATTCCAATGTATATTTTGCGGAAGACGGGGATGTTGTAGGAGAAAACGCCAAGAAAATTTCTGCGGGGCTTAAAGATGGAGAAGTTATGCTCCTTGAGAATTTAAGATTTGTAAAAGGTGAGACCAAAAATGACAAAGAGTTTGCCAAAAAGTTGGCCTCTCTTGGAGAGTTATATGTAAATGATGCATTTGGCACGGCCCATAGGGCTCATGCTTCTACCGCAGGGGTTGCAGAGTATCTTCCGGCTGTTGCAGGGTATCTGATTGAAAAAGAAATCTCAGTTATGGGCAAGGCATTGAATAATCCCGACAGGCCATTGATCGCAATACTTGGAGGGGCAAAAGTTTCGGATAAGATAGGCGTGATAAATAATCTTCTTGAAAAGGTAGATAAACTTATAATTGGCGGAGGAATGGCATATACTTTTGTCAAGGCGATGGGTATGGAAGTAGGCAAATCGCTTTTAGAAGCGGATAAAATAGATTATGCCAAGGAAATGATTGAAAAGGCCAAAAGTAAAGGCGTAAAGCTGCTTCTTCCGGTAGATACCGTTGTTGCCAAGGAATTCAAAGCAGATGCCGAGCATAGTGTAGTTGATATAAACAGCATTCCTGCTGATGCAATGGGCCTTGACATAGGACCTAAGACGATTGAACTATTTGAAAAAGAATTAAAGGGAGCTAAAACCGTTATATGGAACGGGCCTATGGGAGTGTTTGAAATGCCTGCATTTGCAGTAGGCACAAGAGCAATTGCCAAAGCGCTTAGTGAAATAGACGGTACCACAATAATAGGCGGAGGAGATTCAGCATCAGCCGTAAAACAGCTTGGATATGCAGATAAAATGACCCATATATCCACCGGCGGCGGCGCATCACTCGAATTTCTCGAAGGGCGTGAACTTCCGGGAATAGCAGCATTGAACGATAAATAAGTATTTGGGGGGAGATATCATGAGAAAACCTATTATAGCCGGCAACTGGAAGATGCATAAAACAGTCGATGAAGCGATAGAGTTGATTAACGGGCTTAAGGATAAGGTGGGGGATGCAAAGTGCGAGGTAGTCGTATGTCCTCCGTTTGTAAGCCTTCAGGCTGTTATAGAAGCTGCTAAGGGCACAAACATAGAAGTTGGAGCCCAGAATATGCACTTTGAAGATGAAGGAGCATTTACAGGCGAGATATCACCTAAGATGCTTAAATCGCTTGGAGTCAAATATGTAATAATCGGCCATTCTGAAAGAAGGCAGTATTTTGCCGAGACTGATGAAACCGTTAACAAAAAGGTACATACTGCATTCAGATATGGACTGCTTCCGATAATATGCGTTGGAGAGACATTAGAGGAAAGAGAAGCAGGCAGAGCATTCGATAAGATAGGCGGCCAGATTAAAAAGGGTCTGGATGGTCTTTCAGCTGAACAGGTTTCAGCACTTGTGATAGCATATGAGCCCATATGGGCAATAGGAACCGGCAAGACAGCCACATCAAAGGATGCAAATGACGTTATAAAATTCATAAGAAAGACTGTAGCCGGGATGTATGGAAATGGACCTGCAGATAAGGTGAGGATACAGTATGGAGGAAGCGTAAAGCCTTCCACTATAAAAGAGCAGATGAGTCAGAGCGATATAGATGGAGCTCTAGTCGGTGGAGCAAGTCTTAAGGCGGATGATTTTGCTGCAATAGTAAACTTCTAACGAGAGGGGACCTGCATGGATAAAAAAACATACATGCTCATGATTCTTGATGGTTTTGGGATAAAGGACAGTAAAGAGGGAAATGCGGAGGTAAGTGCTAAAACTCCTAATCTTGATAGGTTTCTTACAAATTATCCTCACACGACCATCAGTGCAAGTGGCTTGAACGTAGGCCTTCCGGGAAACCAGATGGGCAATTCGGAAGTCGGGCATATGAACATGGGCGCTGGAAGAATAATATATCAGGACTTTACGAAGATAAATAATGAAATTGAAACAGGAAACTTTTTTAAAAACAAATGTTTCATAGATGCTTGCGATAATGCTAAAAAACAAGGTTCCAAACTCCATCTTATGGGGCTTCTGTCAAGCGGCGGGGTACACAGTCATATAAATCATCTGAAAGCCTTATTAAAGCTTGCAAAGGATAAGGGTTTAAAAGAGGTTTATTTGCATTGCTTTTTAGACGGAAGGGATGTACCTCCTGACTCCGGGATAGGCTATGTCAAAGAAATTGAAAAATACATGGCTGAAATAGGGTTAGGCAAGATAGCCACCATTGCAGGACGTTATTATGGAATGGACAGGGACAAAAGATGGGAGAGAGTAAATCTTGCATACAATGCAATTGTAAGAGGCGAGGGTGAAATAGCATCTTCAGCTGAAGAAGCCGTGGAAACCTCTTATGCAAACAACAAGACAGATGAATTTGTGCTCCCTACGGTGATTATGAGAAACGGCAAGCCAACGGCAACGATATCTGAAAATGATTCGGTGATATTTTTCAACTTTAGGCCTGACAGGGCGAGGGAGATAACAAGATCCATAGTCGATGTTGATTTTTCAGGGTTTAAGAGAAAATACTTCAAAACATTTTTCGTATGCATGACTCAGTATGACAATACCATAGAAAATGTTGAAGTGGCATACCTGCCTGAAACATATAAGAGTACGCTAGGCGAATATCTAAGCAAAAAAGGCTTAAAACAGCTAAGAGCCGCTGAAACCGAAAAATATGCACATGTAACATTCTTCTTCAACGGCGGGGTTGAGGCCCCAAATCCAGGAGAAGATAGGCTTCTCATACCTTCTCCGAAAGTACCTACCTATGATATGAAACCTGAGATGAGTGCATATGAGCTTACAGATGCAGTGATTCAAAGGATAAGAGAGCAAAAGTATGATGTCATCATACTGAATTTCGCAAATCCGGACATGGTAGGCCATACAGGAGTGTTTGAAGCTGCCGTGAAAGCTGTTGAAGCTGTTGATGAATGCGCCGGGAAAATCATAGATGAAATTTTAAAGCATAATGGCTCGGTGATTCTTACGGCAGATCATGGAAATGTGGAGGATATGATTGATTCAAGAGGTGGCCCGCAAACGGCCCATACTTCAAATCCTGTGCCTTTTGCAGTAATAGGGCAGGGCAATGTCAAGCTCCGCGAGGGCGGGAGGCTGGCAGATGTGGCTCCGACGCTTTTGAAGATGATGAACCTTCCAAAACCTCCTGAAATGACCGGTAAGAGCATTATAGTAGACTGAATAGATAAAAGTAGATGCTGTGTGCCATGCTTTGGCAGGGCATTATGCTCAAAATCAACACATTTATTTAACATAGCCAAAATAAAAAAGCAGATTTTATACTTGCTTTCAGAATTGGACGAAAGGAGAAAAAGAAATGAAAACATATCTTGAAATAGTCGATATCCACGCGAGGGAAATACTGGATTCAAGAGCTAATCCGACAGTGGAGGTTGAGATACTCCTTGATGATGGAACAGAAGAGAGGGCGGCTGTGCCTTCAGGAGCATCGACCGGGCAGTTTGAGGCTGTTGAACTGAGGGATAATGATAAGAATCGTTATAATGGCAAGGGAGTATTAAAGGCTGTCGATAATGTAAACAGCACAATCGCTCCGAAGGTAATAGGAATGAATGTATTTGACCAGACTTTGATAGATAAGACAATGATTGACTTGGATGGCACGCCGAACAAAGCAAAGCTTGGTGCAAATGCAATACTTGCAGTTTCACTGGCTTGTGCAAGAGCTGCAGCAAAAGCGCTGGGTTTGAGCCTTTACCAATATATAGGCGGAGTAAATGCAAAAGTGCTTCCGGTTCCTATGATGAACGTACTGAATGGAGGAAAGCATGCTGACAATAATGTGGATATACAGGAATTTATGATAATGCCTGTAGGCGCAAAATGTTTTTCAGATGCTCTTCGTATGTGTGCAGAAACATTCCATACATTAAAATCCATACTCAATAAAGCAGGGCTTTCAACAGGCGTTGGAGACGAGGGAGGCTTTGCACCAAACCTTAAATCAAATGAAGAAGCCATAAAGATATTGGTTGAAGCAATTCAAAAAGCAGGGTATGCTCCTGGAAAGGATATCTCTATTGCAATAGATTCCGCAGCCACAGAGCTTTACAAGGATGATGGAAAGTATCATCTTGCCGGAGAAGGCAAAGTCATGACATCGCAGGAGTTGGTTGATTTTTACGCTTCCTTGGTTGAAAAATATCCTATCGTATCCTTGGAAGACGGATTGGCCGAGGAAGACTGGGACGGCTGGAAGCTTTTGACTGAAAGGCTTGGAAAGAAAATACAGATTGTCGGCGACGACTTGTTTGTGACCAATACTGAAAGGGTTAAAAAAGGTATTTCCATGGGAGTTGCCAACTCAGTTCTCATCAAATTGAACCAGATAGGTTCATTGACCGAGACTTTAAACACCATAAAGATGGCTGAAAGAGCCGGATATACGGCGGTTGTTTCCCATCGTTCAGGAGAAACGGAAGATACGACAATAGCAGATTTGGTAGTAGGAGTAAATGCAGGCCAAATAAAAACAGGTGCGCCTTCCAGAACTGAAAGGGTGGCAAAATATAACCAGCTTCTTAGAATAGAAGAGGAATTGGGTGATGTTGCTGAGTATCTCGGCAAGGAAGCTTTCTATAATTTGAAATAGTATGCTTATGTATAAAATATCATCAACACATGTATGGAGCATATGCTCCATACATGTGTTGTAAACAGTTTGATATTGTCTTTTGTGACCTGCCGTGATAAAATTATTCTTATGGTATAGATACACATTGATGCATGGAGGTGTACGAATGTTAACAGCAGTTATAGTTCTTCACATTATTGTTTGTATAGCACTTATTCTTGTAATACTGCTCCAGTCGAGCAAAGTTGAGGGCTTAACCGGTATAGTCCAGGGTGGAGCCGAGACGTTCTTTGGCAAAAATAAAGGGCGCAGTTATGAGGGCAAGCTTGCCAGACTTACTACTATATGCATGATAGTTTTTATAATAACATCGATCGCAATAGGAATACTCAGCAATAAATAATGCATTAATAGAGACCACTCTGGTTATACTTGAGTTATCATTCAATATAATCTAGGGAGGTTAAAAATGAATATGGGTCTTCTAGTCCTTGCACCGATTGCAGGTATAATAGGTTTGTTATATGCTGCATATCTTGCACTAATGGTGAATAAGGCGGATGCGGGCAACGAAACCATGAAGAGGATTTCAGGTTATATATACGAGGGAGCCATGGCTTTTTTGGCAAGGGAGTACAAAAGTCTTGCTGTATTTATAATTTCTGTATCCATCGTGATTTGTCTTCTGTTAAATTTTGAAACTGCTGCTGCATTTATAGTAGGTGCTTTGTTTTCCATATTAGCTGGATTTTTTGGGATGAAGACAGCAACGAGAGCTAATGTAAGATGTGCTAATGCTGCTGTGACGGGGCAAAACAAAGCACTTTCAATCGCTTTTTCGGGAGGCTGTGTGACCGGCATGTCGGTTGCTGGATTAGGACTTATCGGAGTGGGGCTGTTCTATATTATTTTCAATGATCCGGATATCATTACCGGATTCAGTTTTGGAGCAAGCTCCATTGCTTTATTTGCGCGTGTCGGAGGCGGCATATATACCAAGGCGGCTGATATCGGAGCTGATTTGGTAGGCAAAGTGGAAGAAGGCATACCTGAAGATGATCCGAGAAACCCCGCAGTTATTGCAGATAATGTGGGAGACAATGTCGGGGACGTTGCAGGCATGGGTGCTGATTTATTTGAATCTTATTGCGGCTCAATAGTTTCAGCAATGATACTGGGTACGATAGTCTATAAAAATGGAGAAGGTGTGCTTTATACACTTCTTTTATCGGCTTCAGGCATGATATCATCGATAATAGGTTCACTTTTTGTAAAGGGCAATGAAAAATCAAATCCTCAAAAATCACTTAAGAATGGAACATATGTAAGCAGTATACTTGTTTTGATAATGGGAGCTTTGTTGAGTTACATCATATTTAAAGGTTCCCTTAGGCCCTTCTGTGCAGTATCCTCAGGACTGATTGTTGTCATGCTCATCGGACAAATAACCGAAATATACACTTCTTCAGATTATAAACATGTCAAGAAAATAGCAAAACAGTCTGAAACCGGGGCTGCCACGACCATAATAAGCGGCTTAGCCGTAGGCATGTATTCAACCGTATTGCCTATGATATTGATAGCATTGGCCGTGCTTATAGCCTTTTATATGACAGGCGGCACGGGCAGCGGTGAGGTAAGCAAGGGATTATACGGTATAGCGCTGTCTGCTGTCGGCATGCTCTCTACGACCGGGCTTGTGGTATCGGTTGACGCATACGGCCCGATTGCCGATAATGCGGGCGGAATTGCCGAAATGGCAGGGCTTCCGGAGTCGGTAAGGAAAACTACAGATAAATTAGATTCTGTCGGAAATACCACGGCAGCCATTGCAAAAGGTTTTGCCATATCGTCGGCCGCTTTGACCGCACTTGCATTGTTTGCATCATACTCTGAAGCTGCGCAGATAAAATCTATTGATTTGCTTTCCCCATTGGTTTTAATCGGATTTCTTATAGGCGGTATGATTCCGTATCTTTTCGCTTCAATTGCATTGGAAGCTGTGGGAAAGGCTGCACATCAGATGATAGAAGAAGTAAGAAGACAGTTTAGGGATATAAAAGGCATTATGGAAGGCAGTGCAAAGCCGGATTATAAGAGATGCGTCGATATATCGACGGCAGCTGCGTTAAAGGAAATGGTCCTCCCGGGAGTGCTGTCGGTTGCTATTCCCATTATAATCGGCCTGGTATTTGGAACGTCGGCTCTTGGAGGCATGATTGCAGGCTCGCTTGTGACAGGGGTCTTGGTCGCCATCCAGATGGCTAACTCGGGCGGAGCATGGGATAATGCAAAAAAGTATATAGAAGCCGGAGCGCATGGAGGAAAAGGGAGTTTGGCTCACTCGGCGGCAGTCATAGGTGATACCGTAGGAGACCCCTTCAAGGATACTGCAGGACCGTCGATGAACATATTGATAAAGCTTATGACGATAGTATCGCTTGTATTTGCACCCATTTTTGTAAAATATGGAGGACTTATAGAAAGATTATTGAAATAGCTTAAAATAAACCCTGCCGTAGTTTAAATCGGCAGGGTTTATTGGCTATAGCACAGTTTTATCCTTTAATCCTTCTGTAAGCT
>ENA-UOOI01003909-UOOI01003909.1-fermentation-metagenome-genome-assembly--contig:-NODE-3909-length-10461-cov-31.168941_pt1 | contig 10461 bp, 4 predicted proteins | sample MGYA00245779_ERZ724027 | MGnify/ENA primary metagenome ERZ724027 (study PRJEB28704, sample SAMN03018318) | fermentation metagenome | biome: anthropogenic terrestrial biome; feature: soil; material...
AAAGAAATCGCCCATTTACTGGAGAAAAAGTAAACCATCTGTCCCACCGTATTTCCGGCATCATGAGGCAATCAGCCAGTAAAAAATATTTTTGCACGGCACTCATCACCGTTATGCTCACCGCGCTCAGCCTCACGGGCCGTGCACAGGAGATCCCCTTCATACCTCCCGTTTATAACTATACGACTGGCAATTACAAGGCAGGGAACCAGAACTGGGCTGTTGCACAGGGGAGCAACGGCGTAATCTATGTAGGGAATAACAACGGACTGCTAAGTTTTGAGGGGATAAACTGGAAACTGCACAAGCTACCAAACAATCTTTCCGTAAAATCAATTTATATCGATTCGGACGCTTCACCTGAACGCATTTACGTGGGTTCATTCGAAGAGTTCGGGTATTTTGAGTACGACGAAAAAAATCAACTTATTTACCACTCTGTCAAAAGTCTGGTAAAAGATTACACGTTTCACAACGATGAAATATGGACAATTCATCCCTTCAAGGGCAATATCTACTTCCAGTCGTTTTCAGCTGTTTTCGCCTATGACGGGAAGAAGGTAACCACACTGAGCCCTCATCCGGCAGTGTTGTATTTCTTCCCCGTAGGCGATGACATGTTTGCACAGTTAATCAACAACGATTTCTATCGTTTCGACGGAGACAAGTTTCACCACATTCTGACACGTGATCAGCTTAAAGATGACAATGTGGTGGCGGTCTTACCTTTCGATGATGAATACCTACTGATAACATCTAAAAGCGGCCTCTACCGGTTTTCAGAGGATACACAGACACTTACCCCCTGGAAAACATCCATAGAGCCGGACTTAACGGGAGCCATCATCAACCGGGCCATTTTTTCGGCCAATGAACAATATATATTCGGAACACTCAACAGCGGGCTCTACGCCGTTGACAGGAAAGGGAACAAACTGTGGCATGTCAGCCGGAGCAGCGGACTGAACAATAATACCATATTGGCTTTATACAGCGACAGAGAACACAACATCTGGGTAGCCCTCGACAACGGCATCTCATACATTCGAACCCAATCGCCTTTTACTATTTTTGAACCTAACGATGTACAGATAGGTTTGGTAGAGGATATCCTTTTCCATCGGAACAACCTCTATGTGGCCACAAACCAGGGAATTTATCATTATTCAGAAGCTGAGAAAAACTTCTTTCGCCTGCCAGAGTTCGATACTCAGGCATGGTTCATCAGAACTTTCGGGAATCAGATCTTCGTCGGTCACAATTTGGGTACTTCACTTCTTGAGAACGGCAAGGAAAAAGTGATTCCGGAAGCCCAGACCGGCGGGATGGATATAAAACAGGCAGTCATCAACGGGAAAAATGTTCTTCTTGAATCAACATATACCTCATTGTACATATATACCCAGACTTTGGCCGGCAAGTGGATTTTCAGCCACCGGGCAGAAGGATTCCTGGACCTTATCAAAAACCTTGAGCCAGACCACACCGGAAACATCTGGGCCGGACACATGTACAAGGGAGTCTATCGTTTACGGCTCGACAATGCACTTCGAAAAGTCGTGGAGATTGAAAATTACCAGTCGCTCGATAGTGCGAAAACAGCACTACCCGATCCTGTAAAGGTAATGAAACTGAAAGGACGTATCGTGTTTACCGACGGGAACCGTTTTTACACTTATGACGACATACACGGAAAAATTATTCCGTATGACTTGTTAAACAGGTATCTGCCCGATTTTGCCGATACCTACCGGATTGTCTCCATAAACGATACGCTACACTGGTTCATCCGCAACACAGAGTATGCCCTGGTATCTTCCTCCGGAGACACATACAGGCTGGTCGATCGCATACCTTACAGCATTCTTAACAATCCTCCCAACATGGGACGAGCCAATGTGTATGTGGCCGATGAACACACTACCTATTTCTGTCTGAATGGGGGTATAGGAAGATATATTTTTACTGAAGGGCCAAAACAAAAAAGAAGCACCTTATACCTCTCGTCAGCAGAGTATTATGACAGAAAAAATGACCAAACCTCCTATCTTGATCCACGAAAAAAAGCAATTATTGCTTATCAGCATAACGACGTTGGTTTTCAGTTTATGTATCCCGAATATTCTAAAAATGTATTCAGGGTAGAATGTTTTTTAGACGGCTACGATAGCAGATGGGTAAATACAGCCGAGGATCTTTCCATATCCTACAATAACCTGCCGGCCGGTGAGTATATCATGAAGGCACGTGTACGGGATAATTCAGGAGCGGTACTATCCACGGTCGGTTTTACCTTCCGGATTAAAAATCCATGGTATAAAACCTGGTGGGCATATCTCTCCTATGTCTTGTTCATCTTATTTATCACCGTTCTTCTCATTGAAAATCATGTACAAAAAGTAGTCGAAAGAAAAAACAAACTTTTTTCTGAACAGGAAAACCGGCGGCTCGCACAACTTGACAAACAGGAAAAAGAAATTACTGCACTGCGTAATGAGAAGCTGGAGTCGGATCTCACCTATAAAGGCAAGGAGCTGGCCAGCGCCACCATGATGATTATCAATCATACCGAATTTCTGAAAAATCTGCGTGCACGGATTCAATCCTGTATGCTGACAGGCAAAATCAACCGCAGCGAAGGAAATGAGTTGGTGACAATGATCGGAGAAAACTTATCGGAAGAGGATGCATGGATCGTCTTCCAGGAAAACTTCGACCTCATCCACAAAAATTTCTTCCGAAAGCTCAAGGAGAGATACCCCGCACTCACCCCATCAGATCTAAAACTTTGCACGCTACTCCGTTTGAACTACTCTTCCAAGGAGATTGCGGGGATGATGAACATCTCCATCCGGGGAGTAGAGGCTGCACGATACAGGCTACGAAAAAAGCTGGATCTCAACGAAGCCGAAAATCTGGTCGATTTTATGATAAAATTCGAATAAATGGCTACTGTACACTTATCGACATGTTAATTCATAATAAATTAATAATCTGAAACTTTAACCTTATCGACGTAGTAAAAAAGTATCCTTTAAAAACATGCTTTACAACATAAAGTATTTTTGAAGAGGCAATATATTTTACAAGACGGAAAGCAATTTATTATTTTGTGTCGAAGATTTTTTCAACAAAAATTATGAATCCATGAAATTGAAAATTGCAACAGTTTTAAATCTCCTGCTGTTCACCATGATGTTATTTGCACAGCAGCAAATAAACGTCTCCGGAACGGTGACGGAAGGAGCCACGGGAGACCCGGCTATAGGGGTTACCGTATTGGTGAAAGGAACGACCCTCGGCACCGTGACCGGGGTCGATGGAACTTACACACTCTCCAATGTACCGGCGGATGCGACCCTTGTCTTCAGCTACATCGGGATGACAACGATTGAAGAATCCCTCAACGGACGGACCTTGGTGAATGTGGTCATGTCGGAAGATGTACAGGCGCTGGAGGAAGTGGTCGTGATCGGCTACGGCACCGCCCGGAAAAGAGACTTGACCGGCTCCATTGTCAGTGTGAATGCCGAAGAGATTGCCAACCGTCCTACAACAAACCTATTGTCATCCGTACAGGGCAAAGTTGCCGGTGTACAGATTGTAAACTCCGGTCGCGCGGGACAGGATCCGGAGGTGCGGATCCGGGGCACAAACTCTATTAACGGTTATTCCCCTTTGTATGTGGTCGACGGCCTGTTTTCCGATAACATAAACTATCTGAATCCCGCAGACATTGAATCGATGGAAATATTGAAAGACCCCTCTTCGTTGGCAATTTTTGGGGTACGCGGTGCCAATGGCGTCATCATTGTAAACACGAAACGGGCAAAAAGAGGACAGACCGTGGTAAACTTCAACAGCTCACTCGGCTTTAAAGAGGTTACACACAAGATGCCGATGACCAACGCGGCACAGTTCCGCGAATTGTACGACGAACAGCGGATCAACCAGGGGCTGGGCAGCTTTGATTACACTGACTGGCAGGCCAATACCGACTGGCAGGATGTGATTTTCCAGCAAGGTTTCCTGACCAATAACAACGTAAGCATCACCGGCTCGGGTGAGAGGAGTCGCTTTTACCTCGGCATCGGCTATACCGCTGAAGAAGGTAACATCAAGCATGAGGAGTACTCACGTCTGACACTCAACCTGAGCAGTGAATACAGTGTAAGCAGTGCACTTCGTTTTGGCTACCAGGTGAATGCCTCGCGGACAAAACCCACCGACGCCAAGGGAGTAAGCGGAGCCATCAAGGCAGCACCGATCGCTCCCATCTATAACGAAACAGGTGAATTGTTACACACATTGCCCGATTTTCAGCGGGCACAGGTATGGAATCCCCTGATCGATGTAGAGACAAGGGCCAACCATTCCATCGCTCTGAACCATCGCGCGGCGGGTAACATCTACGGTGAGGTGGACTTTCTGAACCATTTCAGCTTCAAGAGCACCTTTTCACTCGACTATGCGGTGAATGAGAATCGTGGTCTCAGTCCCATCATCACCGTCTACAACCCGGACATCGGGGGTGCGGAGAACCTCACCACCAGTGAATCGGTCTCCCAGTCCAAATCGACCCGAGCTGTGGCTCAAAGTGACTATATCCTCACCTACGACAACTCCTTTGGCAGCCACAACCTGACCGCCACCGCGGGTGTCACCACCAACTTCACCGAGTATTCCTTGTTGGGCGCATCCCGTAGCCAGAACATCGAAGACATCATCTTCTCCGTGCCAGACAACGACATCAACAAATGGTGGATATCCTCGCTCTCCAACAAGTCGATGTCCAACAATGGCAGCCAGTACAAACGATTCACCATGTCCTACCTGCTGCGGGCACTCTATAACTACCAGAATCGCTACCTCTTTAACGCCTCCTACCGGCGCGATGGTGCCTCGGTCTTCCGCTCGGTAGGCAATACCTGGGACAACTTTTATTCCTTCGGCGCCGGATGGGTCGCCTCGGAAGAGGATTTCATGAAGGATCAGTCTTTGATTGACTACCTGAAGTTCAAAGGGTCATGGGGTGTACTGGGTAGTCAGAACACCGGTGGCTACAACTACCCCACCTACCCGCGACTTGAAAGTACCGGCAGTGCCGTCTTCGGTGACAATATCATCACCGGCTACTCGATACAATATCTACCCCAGAACCTGAACTGGGAGAAGACCTACGCCTGGGAGGCCGGCTTCGAGATTACCCTGCTCGACAACCGCCTGCGCCTGGAACCGGTATTTTATGATAAAACCACAAAAGATATCATTGTGATGCTGTCTGGCTTCTCCGGAGCCAAGAACTCATTGGAGAACCTTGGCGAGATACGTAACCGTGGTCTGGAGATTTCAGCCTCATGGAGCGATAAGCTTGGTAGCAATGGACTCAACTACGCCATCTCGGGGAACCTGACCACCATTGACAACAAAGTACTCTCGCTGGGTCGCGGACCGGATGATGCCATCTTTGCCGCCAACGGGATTGCCCGATCTCTGGAAGGCTATCCCGTGGGACACTTCTTCGGATATAAGGTGGCCGGCGTCTACCAGAACAGGGAAGATGTGAAAACCTATTATCCCAACAGCGTGGGGAGCGTGGCACCGGGTGATCTGAAGTTTGTGGATGTAAATGGCGATGGAGCCATCACACAGGATGACCGTACCATGATCGGTAACCCGACACCCGATTTTACCTATGGGCTCAGTCTCAACCTGGACTACCGCCACTTCGACTTCGGCGTGGAAATGATGGGAGTATATGGCAACGAGATCTACCGCACATGGGACGATCCCACCTATGCACAACTCAACTACCTGACCAACCGCATGGGCCGTTGGCACGGCGAAGGCACCTCCAACTGGGAGCCGATCCTCAACCCTTCACGATCCATCAACCTGATTAACTCCAATTACTTCATCGAGGATGGTAGCTTCTTCCGCATCCGCAACGTGCAGCTGGGATATACCTTTGAGGCCGACTTCCTGCAGAAAGTATATCTCAAGTCGCTTCGGCTCTTCGCCAATGTGCAGAACCTGAAGACCTGGACACGGAATACCGGATATACCCCTGAAATCGGCGGCTCTGCCCTGGCATTCGGTATCGATGGCGGTACCTATCCCATGCCGATGATTTACACCTTTGGACTAAACTTAACTTTTTAATCGCAGATAAGTATGAAACATAATAGAATATATCTCTGGATACTAATCGCAGTGTTGGCCACAGTGACACAGTCCGGCTGCTCTGACCTGCTGGACCAGAAGCCGCAGGGAGAATGGGTCGAGGGCGACGAAGGTAGCGGCGGCTCCTTTCAGTCCGATGTGTTCACCCTTTATGCCAAAATTCGCGGCTTTCATGTCACCTCCGGCACCACGGCCCTGGCAATACACGCCTTCCGTTCAGAAGATGCCGAAAAAGGGAGTACCGCTGCCGACGGGGCTGCCCACGGCAGGATGTTCGACGATTTTGAATATATTGCCACCAACGGCCTGATCAGCTCCTACTGGACCGCCAACTATGAGATCATTATCCTGGCCAACAAGATCCTCGATGATATTACGCAGGCAGAGACGAAAAACGGAACCCTCTCGGAGGGAGATCTGATCAATCGTTCCGAGGCCCACTTCTTCCGTGCATACGCCTTCTTCAACCTCGTACGCGCCTTCGGTGATGTACCCAAGATCGATTTCCGGATCGTGAATGCCGAGGAGGCCAATATCCCCAAATCACCGGCAACAGAGATCTATGCACTTATTGATGCGGATCTTACAGAAGCTGAAGCGCATCTGCCGAAGGAATGGGCTCCGGTCTACACCGGCCGGCTTACCTGGGGTGCTGCCAGAGCTTTGCATGCCAGAACCTATATGATGAGAAACGATTGGAATAATATGAATGTTGCATCCGTAGACGTAATACAGTCTGGTCTGTATAATCTCAATACCCCCTACAATCAGATCTTTCGCGAAACCGGAGAGAACAGCAGCGAATCTGTATTTGAGCTGCAATGTACCGCCACCCCCTCACAACCTGGCTCTAATGATATCGGCAGCCAGTTTGCACAGGTGCAGGGTGTCAGAGGTGCCGGCGAATGGAACCTGGGATGGGGCTGGCATACACCCACCCAACTGATGGCTGATGCTTTTGAGGCAGGAGATCCCCGAAAGGATGAAACACTGCTCTACTTCATCAAGACCGGGGGCGATCCTTCCTCCATCCCTGCCAATCAACCCTATGGGGAGAAACCAATCGCCAACGCCGATGTGACCAACAAGTACTATAACAAGAAGGCTTACACCAACCCCAGCCTGCGGGCCACCTATACCAAGGGAGGCCACTGGTACAACATCCGCATCATTCGTTATGCCGACGTGATACTGATGGCAGCCGAATCTGCCAATGAACTGGGAAGAACGGGGGAAGCCGGGAATTATCTGGAGATGGTGAGAGCCCGTGCACGCGGAACAAATGCTTCCCTCCTGCCCAAGGTAACCACTGCCGATCAGGCGGTGATGCGCGAAGCCATCCGGCACGAGCGCAGGGTAGAATTAGGGATGGAATTCGACCGCTTCTATGATCTGGTACGCTGGGGCGTTGCACGTGAAGTATTGCATGCAGCAGGAAAAACCGGTTATCAGGACAAACATGCATTACTGCCGTTACCACAGACAGAAGTAGACAAATCGAACGGGGTACTGATACAAAATCCCAACTATTAAAAAGACAGACCTATGAAGAAAATAATATATCTTATCCTGATGATGAGCGGGATTATCCTTACTTCCTGCTTCCAGGATCTTGGACAAAACCCTCCCTTCAACTTTCCCGAGCAGCCCACGCCACCGCCCATCGGTGCCGATGGACAGATGTTTTACCTCTCCTTCGACGAAGATCTGGAGGATTACCAGAGCCTGATGGAGGCAGCCGTGGTGGGCAGCCCCTCCTTTGCCGGCGGCAAGAGCGGCAAAGCCTATGCCGGTGCCGTCAACAGCTACCTGACCTTCGATGTGGCCAACATGGCTGCACCCCTCGGCAGCTCCATGACCTTCACCTTCTGGTACAAGGTGAACGCCACCCCCGACCGGGCGGGCATCCTGACGATCGCCCCCCCGCATGAGGGCAAGCCGGCCAACGCACAGAACAACCGCACCGCCGGCATCCGCATCTTCCGCGAAAATGCAAATGGCAAGCAGCGCGTCAAAGCCAATATCGGCAACGGCACGGCCGACAGCTGGCTCGACGGAGCCCAACTGGCTGACATCGACCCGACTGCAGCAAAGTGGGTTCATATCGCACTGGTCCTCACCCCGGACAAGGCCGCTTTCTACATGGACGGCACCGAGGTGAAGTCGATCTCCTTCACCGGCATCAGCTGGAATGGTTGTGACATCATGTCGATCGGCTCGGGAGCACCCCGCTTCACAGAATGGGGCCACCTCTCCGACCAGAGCCTGATCGATGAGCTGCGCATCTACAACAAGGCGTTGCCTGCTTCAGAGATTGCACAATTGGCTGCTAAGTAAAACCAAGGACTGCTCTTTCAATCACGCCGTCGGCTTATTTCCTTGAATGAGCCGACGGTGTATGGGTGTTTTTATTTTTTGTGGTGATAAAAAAAGTAAAATCCCAATCGGATGACACGTTACAAAATTGAATAAGACGGAATATGATGGAAATAAGGACAGCAGTATACGCTTTTATTGGGATAATCTGTACAGGTATATTTTCGGGCTGTGGCAAGAGCGATGAGGAAATACCGTCTGAACCTTTTCAATTAGAAAGTATCGAGATTAATGGAGAGGTAAACGCATCATCCTACAGGGACGTGAATCCTGAACTGGTGATAAAGCTGGTATTTTCAGAATCTGTGAAGCCCGACATGTTGGAGGAAAATATTACGCTGCGAAAGTCCACAGGAGAACCGGTACAGTTGAACTTCATACTGCATGGTCAATCCGTGCAGATTGAAACAGCAAACAAACTGGAATCATTCTCTTCCTATCGGCTGGAAATCAGCAGAGGATTATATGCAATCTCCGGTAATCGCATTCTTACCGGCAAAGTATATTCTATCTCTACCGGAATGGATGGCTCGGATAAATTTCCACGTATCTCCGACGAAGAACTGCTGACCCTGGTACAAAGACAGACATTCCGCTACTTCTGGGACTTCGGACACCCCGTGAGCGGAATGGCTCGCGAACGAAGCTCATCGGGCAATACCGTAACTACCGGCGGTACAGGATTTGGAGTAATGGCGATGATTGTAGCAGTAGAAAGAGACTTTATCACAAGAGACGAAGCGCTGTTTCGTATTGAGAAAATTGTGGCGTTTCTGAAAAGTAAAGCAACCCGCTATCATGGGGCTTTTGCTCATTGGATTCACGGTGAGACGGGCGCTACATTACCCTTTAGCACATATGACAATGGAGCCGACCTGGTAGAAACCTCGTTGCTGTTCCAGGGCTTGCTGACCGCAAGGGGATATTTCAGTCGATCCACACCTGCGGAGATAAAGCTAAGGAATGAGATTACTCTTTTATGGGAAGAAATTGACTGGAAGTGGTTCCAAAAGGAGAGCGAGAATGTGCTTTATTGGCATTGGAGCCCACAGTACGGATGGCAGATGAATATGAAAGTTTCAGGATGGAACGAATCTCTTATCACCTATATTCTCGCAGCGGCATCACCCACGCATCCGATTACGAAAGAGGTATATGATCAGGGGTGGGCCCGCAACGGCAATATGATTAACAATGCCACATACTATGGTCACCGGTTGCCTCTGGGTCCCGAGACAGGAGGCCCTCTCTTTTTCGCCCATTATTCATTTCTGGGAATAAATCCAAAAGGATTGAAGGATCGCTATGCCGACTATTGGGAACAGAACAGGAATCATTCGTTAATCAATCATCTCTATTGTGCAGACAATCCGAAGAAGTATACCGGATACAGTGAATATTGCTGGGGATTGACAGCCAGTGACGGAAACCAGGGATACAGTGCCCACTCTCCAACCAACGACAGAGGCGTGATTGCTCCCACAGCCGCATTGGCATCTATGCCCTACACGCCTGAAGAATCAATGAAGGCTCTCCGTTTTTTTTACTACAAACTGGGAGACAAGATCTGGTCAGACTACGGATTTACAGACGCATTTAATCTTTCCGTGGGCTGGTTCGATAGCCAACATATTGCCATCGACCAGGGGCCAATAATTATTATGATCGAAAATTACCGGAGTTCTCTGCTTTGGAACATACTGATGAACGATATTGAAATTCAAAGAGGCCTGACTGATTTGGGATTTCAATTTTCCTTTAATCCTCTGTCCTGAATGATCTGTGGGTGAAAAAATAATGATCTTATGATGAAACGGGCATAAGAATCATTCATACCCAAGAACATGATTAAGTGCGAGTTCCATACACCATATTACAAAAAAATGTTTTAATCGTATGAAA
>ENA-UOOI01003911-UOOI01003911.1-fermentation-metagenome-genome-assembly--contig:-NODE-3911-length-10456-cov-12.436208_pt1 | contig 10456 bp, 13 predicted proteins | sample MGYA00245779_ERZ724027 | MGnify/ENA primary metagenome ERZ724027 (study PRJEB28704, sample SAMN03018318) | fermentation metagenome | biome: anthropogenic terrestrial biome; feature: soil...
AACAATAAAAATATTTAGTTTAGAATGACTTTTTTTCAACTAAGACACCGCTTCATTTAACTGCTTGGAATAAATCGAAACGAGCGCTTTGGAAACGCCTATCAATCGGGCAATTTCAGCTTTTGATTTACCGCAATTTAAATATTTCCGTATTTGAATCAGCTTGTCCGACTTCGCGGCTTGGCGTTTGGTGAGGCCATCGGAATTACGGCGTTGCTTTTTCCGCTTCGCGTAGTCGCGTTTTCTCTTTTCATCAGGTGTAATAAGAGTTTTATAGGCTGGCATTTCGTCGGGGGAAATTTTCAGCAATTCCATGATCTTTTGATTGCTATAGCGATAATGGCCGAATTCTCCATTTTGGGAAATACGCTCGGAAACGGCGTCCAGATGAATCCTTTTCAACTGTGAAATCGGTAGAGGAGCTTTTAGCTGATTGTTTATTTCTTTCATGTAGAAGTATGTACTGTCGCGGTCTTTTATTTCCGAGAGGCAAGTGGCGAGAATCAAAAAGAAATTTGCCCGATACCCTTCGATATCATAGTTCCGATTTTTCAACCATTTGATTAAATCCTGCTTTCTTGCCTGCGCTAATGTTTTCAGTGTCATCGTTGCGGAAAGCACTCGTGGAACAGAATCAATCGATTTTGATTTCAGCCTGATGGGCGGATCATCGTTGTTTCCGATTTTTTTGATATTCAGCAGTTGTGTTAATTCCTCAATTCCGTATCTTCGCAACGGGGATTTTTTAACGGAGTCGAAATCCAGTATTTTTGAGAATCTCCCCGTTTTGGAATTAATGACTTGGGGAAGCCGCAGGACGCGCGATAAATCCGTACAACTCGGATCGCTTCCATATGCTTTCGTCATCGTGATAAGCGCGTTCATGGATTCCTTATAAACGGCCGTGTTACGGGTTTGCCTGAAAAGCAAAAGCGGCTTGTCTAAGAGGAATACAACATAGAGGCCGTGTCCTGAATCGATCGCGTATGCTGGTTCTAATTTTTTTGGCTGAAAGACATTTTTTTGCAGTTCAGCGTAAACGGTTTCGGCGCTTTTCTTTTCGAGTGCTGGAATATTGTAATAATCAATATCCAATATCAGACATTCCGCTGAATACGCCAAAAAAGACGCGCGGCTATAGTTTGACTGAAAATTACAGTTGGTGCAGTATAAATCCGTTTTGCGCCCAAGCGTTAATAGCCTGTATAATTTGTATGGTGTCAGTTGTCCAGTGCCGAAAGAACATTGTGCGGTCTGTTCTCCGACTTCGGTTAGATATTCAGGCTGGTATTTCATAAAGAAAATAATATTTTTATCCTGCTGTGTATGCGTATTTTCCAAATGAAAAGCGAGTTCTTCCGTCAGGGCCTCATAATCGTATAGTTTGGATTTTCGGTCTTTGCATACTGCTATTTTTCTGAGCCGCTTTTTATAATTAATAATGGAATAGAATTCCTGTACATCAGGCGGCATCTTTGCTTTTCTGATATATAGAATATTATCATGTTTATAAAAATCCCGCAGTTTGTTATATTCTTTTACACATGCTGGTGTTTCCATTCAGCAACCCTCCTCGGTCGTTTTTATAAGGTTACTGTATGGAAATAAGAATGATAGAAAAAAAGTGTTTTATCTTCGGAAGGCAAGGGTGGGATTTTGTTTAACAGCAGCGCTTTGTTGGAATGTCGGAAATCTTTGATTTTCAATATTTCAACAAAAAGCCGCCGTCTGTTTTCAGACGGCGGCCCTGTTTTCGATTCCCTGTTATTTTTAGGAACCAGTCACTTTCCTTCCCCTTGTATTGATTTTGTACATAGAGGCTAAGAACCCATGACGGGGTTCTTACTCATTATGATATGCGGCAATAAGATTATAATAACTCGGAATCGTCTAAGTCCTGTAAATCATCATCTTCGGACGGCGGGTCTTTGACACAAAAACGATGGACTAATTCGTCGAGTTCCTTTTCATTGATTTTTAAATCTTCATCTGTCAATTCGTCACACAAAGGCTTTCACTTCCTTCTTTAATTGAGACTTTTTTGTTTCTTCCTCCAACCATGAAGTATCGAATGAGCAAGCGAAACAGAGCTTTGTCAGGTCGTCCGTATCATTCTTATTTTGCTTTCTGTCAAGCAATAGTTTTAGCTGACTTATTCTTTCCTGCAACATAACCGCCATTGGAGTGATCGATTTATTCAAAATGATTTCGTCGGTAAATTTTGCTTTTAACGTCAATATCTGTTCGCTTATTTTAGGAACATTTATTTTTTGCCTGTCAAGGACATATTCCCATATCATGTTATCGATTTTATCAAAGTAATCCAAATCGATCGGATAATTCAGCAGCATATATTCAAATACTCGGTTGAGACTTTTTCTGTCCATCTATATAAAAGCACCTCGCTTTGTTTATTTATTTGGGAAGCTGGGCGCGGTTTCAGAGCTTAGAATATGAATTCTCTGTGGTTGCGCCAGACCTCTACTGCTTAAACGGATCATATCAGGATCCGTTATGGCATTACATTTTCTGAGAATATTGAAAGCGCCGTTGATATCCGCATTGATTTTAATTTTATCTTTCGTAATATATAACCCTCTGTAACGCCTGTGCCCGCTGAATCTCTGTTCTGTCGGTGTGACGTATGCTGGTATTTGATCCAAGTCAATGGCAGATGCCTGACTGGTAAAAGATTCGTCGGTTTTGAGAAACAGGATTCCGTTTTGATGGCATTTTGTTTTCAGCGCTTTTACAAATACAGCGTATGGAAAATAGGAAAATATTTGATTGTTTTGATGTCCAAGCTCAAATGTTTGGAAATGAATTCCCCAGCCGACGACAATTTTGTGAACATGCTGATTGATGCAGTAGTTGATGATATATTTAACGGATTTATTGAGATAGTCTCTGATTCTATATGCCGTTTTACGCTGTAATGACGCCTGCCTTACAGTACCCTTGCCATGACTGTGAAATTTTTTTTCGTATTTACAATATCCCTGAATGATACTTTTTAAACGCCTGCCGTCCACAATAAAACTGTCCCCAGCATTTGTAACGCAGGTACAAAAGTTGCTAACGCCCAAATCGATTCCCAACACTTTATGTACATTCAAATTCGGATTTTCAATGACCTGTAATGGATATTCAATAATTAACTCCCAGTTTCGGAAATTGCAAGATGTATGCAGATGGATACGCATAATCTGATGATGCGCGTATGCACTTGGGAGCCGTATTTTCAAAACGGGTGTTTGATTGGTAGCGGGGAGAAGAAGGAAACCATTTTCGATTTCAGGGTTCTTGAGAAGGACGGGGAAAATGATTTTACTCTTACAGGGCGGTTTGATTTTATTCAAATTCTTTTTATCCAGAAGTTGTTTGGATTTATCGGTTCTGTACTGAGTGATTCTGAAATATTTTTTGCAGTTTGACAGGGCTTCAATGATAACTGCGGAATATTTCCGACCGATGGCTTGGTACTCTTTTCTGCTTTTCAGGTTTTCCGTCAATTCATCGTAGGAAGGAAGCGCATGAAAGCGTTTGTAAGAATCACTGATCTCCATGATAGAAGCATTGTAGAGATCGCGGGAAAGTTGCAGCAGGCATACAAGATTTCTTTTCATATCGGGAGTTGGGTGTTTCAGATGAATTTTTGCGCTGCCATATAAAATAAGCATCACCTTCTTTAGTTAATCGTACAAAATTTAAGTTTTTATATTCATAAAAAGTGTTTGATGCCGATATAAAAAACAGGTGCTGATAAAATCAGCACCGAGAGGATCACCGAGCAGCGGACTATTTTTCTTCAAAGGAAACGTGCTCAAGCGCATATTCGCAGAGCGTGTTGATAATGTCGTTCCTGCTTCGGTTCACCCGACTTGCGGCAGCGTCTATCCGCGCGATTAAATCCTCGTCCATACGGCAGCTTACCACGACCTGACGCTCGGCCTTGGTCTGCTTGGGGCGTAAAATCAGTTTGTCATCTTCCATATCCATATCACCATTACAATTGTATTAGATTTTGTAATGATGGTATAGATTCAAAAAATGTAGTCATAAAGAGAATACAAAAATGTATTGACATTTTCTGTCTGCCATTCTATACTGAGATGTGGAAACGGCAGGAGGGAATCACCAGATATTGAACGAAAGGGGGCTTTCGGGCCGTGATTTGCCGTCGCCTGCGGTTGTCCTTGGAAATCTGGAAGCAGTGAAAAGATGTTTTTATAGATGGGGGTATGAAGCCCTTTATGATGTAATCCGTTTATGTCAATCCAGATGAAAGGAGGATTTAGGCATGGGTGCTGATGACGATTTAGAGAGCATAGCCGCCCGCAGGACGGCGGAGTATGAAGAAAGGCTGCAGCAGGAGCAGCAGGAGCAGGAAGAGGCCGCAGAGGCAGAGAGGCGTTACGAAGAGGATATCATCTTGTATGATAATCAAGATCACTGAATCTCTGTAAAGCGGTGTTTTCATGAGGGTTCAGTCGATCATATTGCATGTTGTTGGAAATTGTTGTATAATATATTGTCAGGAAACGGGAATAAACTGATTTAGGAGGGTATTGCAATGGGACGAATGAAGAAAATAGTCAGTTTTGCATTGTCGGCTGCCCTGTTATCGTCGGTAGCAATTACAGGCGCTTCCGCGGCGGGTGCAGCCTATGTTAAATCCGACACGACTACAAATTTGACCATGCAGCAGGGGGCCGTTTATCAGTTCAAACTGACACCCGTCAACACGAAACAGGCCGTGCTTATTTCAGGCAATGGAAAAAGTATTCAGGTGCTCTCTTCTAAAAAAACAGGGAACGATTATTTCGTGACAATCAAGGCAATCGGTGCAAATGGGCAGAGCACGGGTATCTATATCGGCCCTACTCAAAAAACGGCGAAAAGGCAATTAATCGTTACAATAGGAGCTTCTCAAAACAGTTTATCAGGCGCATTACCAACGACTGTTTCTTCAATTTCTTCGGTTCCTTCTTCTCCTAAACCATCAACTCCAACAAAAGTTGGCTCTTATGGTATCATAGAAGCTAAAGATTCAAGGGTTCTTACTGAAGTTGGAGTATTATATCCACTTCAGAAAACCTATAACTCGGCTTCTACGTATACTGAGCATAGAGATAATATCGATTTGAATTTAGCGGGATGCGAGATTATTGGCAGTGGTTTTGTTAAAAGTGGAGACGGCAGTGATGCATTTGTCAGATTCATCCCGAAAAATGGAAAGCTTGCGCTGGAAATAAGCGCATGGCGTAAATCTAAGGATGACAACAGTTTTGCTGGTATTCTTAATGGAGCGTTGTCCGCCATGGTCTATCTAGCAAGGTCAAAACCTGCTGGAGAAGCTTTGTGGGCATGGCATGATGCTTTTAGCATCAATGGTGGACACGTGGATACAAAAAGCTACGGATTCATTGATAACCCCGATGGGACAATAACCTATAAGGGAACAAATAATAAAATAAAAATTGAATTTAATTCATCTAATATTACATTTTTATTTTATTAAATTCAACAAAAAAACTAAGGTGCTTCCAGATTGTTATGAGGCTTCATAAAATCAATTCAAAAAAGCCGACATTTAAAATGGCGGCTTTTTTATTTTGGGAAGCGATTAAATAATATCCTTCACTGGAAAGCCTGAAAACAGCTTCTCTTCTGAATTAAAAAAGCGAAAGCGAATCAATTCTTTTAGCCGCTCTTCCGTCATTGTGCGGAATTCCGAATTTTGTTTTAGCCTTTTTAATATTTTATGCTCAAAAACGCGATCCCGTTTTTGGTGGGAATAAATCGTCAGAATGATTTCCGCCTTATGACTGCTGTTGTTGGCATCATATAAAAGTTCGCTGAAAAATGAATAGGCGTCCGCAATCCTCCTGATCAGTAAATCCATTTCGATATAAGTGGTATAGAGATAATCGACATAAACCCTGAAAACAGTTGTATCGTTATTGGCGATGATCTTAGCGCCTGAGATATAGAAGTTTTTGCAGGCGTAGCGATATAGGTTTCTTTCATTTGCAATGTGGTTCTTGACACGATGCAAATGATTTTTTGAGATGGAACGTTCGACATGCCGCCTCATGGTTTCCGCTTCGTAATTTAAACCTGTTAAATCCCAGTGGCAGGGGGTCAGAGCTTGAATATAGTGGTTTACAACGTTTAAATGCGCCTGCCCGTTCGGCAAAAAGGAAATGGCACTCGTCTTTTGTATTCGGCTTCTCAGCCACTTTGGGGAGTATCTGTAACATTGCTCATCGTCGAGGTATTTTTCCATTAAAAGCGCCGACTGTTTGAGCCTGCTGCTGGTTGACAGCCCGTTGAAACATAAACCGAAATAGTTGTATACGGCGCCTCGCGGGTAAATGATATAATTGCGTGAAATTTTAATTTTATGAACCAACTCCAAATCCACCCAGCGCCTGACGATGGAGCGGAATACTCGATGGTAGCGGGCGCTGTTCTGATTCAGCCACCTGTTCAGTTGCTGCATGTGGACAGCGCCCGCCAAACCGAATAGAATCACATAAAAGACATCTTCATACTGCTGGATATAAAAGCGTTTCAGCATATGACGTTCCTCGGTTCTGCAATCGTACATGGTCGCTCACTCCTTTAAACACGATAAAATTCAATCGGCATTGACATATAATCGCTATAAGTTTGCTTTGCCGAAATCTCTTCCTGACTGTAATTCACGGACACGATTTCAATTAAAGTCACTTCCCCATTACAGAGGACTGCCCCGTCTGGCGGAGAAAGGGTATGCGTGCGGAGAGCGTCCAGCAATTCGCGCTCATCTTCCCGCCCCTGTATGGTATCAAGAAATAATTGCTGCAAATCCCGTTCCGTCAGCCACTGCGCGTTCTCGTTTTTGGTTTCGGACAAATAGATTTCCGATAACCTGATATTGTGGGCTGGCGCGGAGGACGAATGATAAGGGGCCGTATTCCGCATTTTGGAGATATGGCACCTGATATATTGTCTGCCGCTCTTTGTGAGCGCGTAGACGGGGTGCGCGGAATCGCCGACATGCTTGGGTATGTAATTCTGTTTTACGACAATCCCCTGCTTGATATAGGATTTCAGACGGTTCTTTGTGACGATGCTGGTGATCTGCTGCTGGCTCAAATGCTGGCAGCAGTAGAAAGCGGACAGGATCTTCTGATCCCTTGCGTTTAATTGTTTGATGTATGATTTTCTGCGCGGCATGGGATTTCCCCTCTTTTGCAGGACTGAGCGCTCGGAAAATGCCTTGGCATTTTTCGTAAAAGCCGCCTGCGGCTTTAGGCTCCGCCAGACCGAGCGATGAACTCTATGAATTGAACAATTGGAACAATTGTGGTCGGAACGACAATTCATAGAGCGCAGCCATGCAGTGCATGGTTCGGCGCGAGGTCTGGCGCATGACTGATGCAGCCTATATTGATTGTTTTTCTTTATCGTAAGCGCGTCGGAAGCGGAATATCACGGAAAAATGTCTGAGGGGAAGGGCAGGAAGCATCTGCAAGGTATCCTGATAAGCCCCAGATTGCGGTGCGGCGGCGGGGATAAGCAAGCGGAGAAAGAAGGACGACGGGCAGCTCCGACGCGCAGGCGCGCGTCGGAGAAGCGTGTCGGGCAGACGTGCCGTCTGCCCGGCGCGCTTATTGGGCATGGAGGGGGAGGGCGGACGTTCCGCTCACCGACGGTTTAAAATACGGTAGAGCAAAAAAATTTTCTGAAAAATAAGACAAAAAAATTCCGCAAGATATTGTATTCTCTGCGGGCACTCGGCCATTGATATTGAGAATTTCATATTTCAAACACTGCATAGAACAGTGTTTGAATGAAATTTTGAAAAAAATATGTTATAATAAAATTGTCATGAAAAACAAATCGATTTGCTGTTATTTATGATTGAACGGTTTATTGAAATCAGACGATTTGAAAGGCGGTGGTATTTAGACTGAAACAGCTATGGCATTGATGCGAGATACAACATGGAAGATAACGCTTTACCTGTTTATATAAGTGGAGTTCATTAAAAAATGCGCTCAATTTATGCTTTCGGTTTTAATTGGAATCGAACGGATCGAAGCCAGAAAATCAAGAAAATAAGACAGACAAAAAAGGCGGAACAGGCACAGAAACCTGTTCCAACTGCTCGCGCCAGAAAAGGAAAAATTATGTTTGGAGATTATGAAATGGCGGTGAAAATCATCTTAAATTAATAGGAAGGAAATCAATATGTGCAACAGAATCACACTAAAGCAGGCGGTTGAAAAATTCCCTGATTATATATTATTGGAAGGAAACACAGAATCAACAATAAAAGCATATTCTTGCGATATAAAGCAATTTTACAGTTATATGCGCGCGAAGTATCCCAACATTGTTTATATAGACAGCTTAAAAAGAAATCATATTTCCGACTATTTACTGAGTATATTAAAAAAGGTAAAAGCTAAAAAATGCAGTTGTTACACTTATGATAGAAAAGCGGATTCCCTGATCGTCTTTTGTAAATATATATTTGAAAATGGATATTCGTCCGACAACCTTTTAAAATCATATAAACGGAAAAGAATGAAGAATCGCTATTTTGCCGATTTCAAGAGCGATTTTCAGCCTTACATTTTTACAGAAGAAGAACTGTCAAAGCTCATAAACACGATTATGGACAGCAACGATCAAAACAAAGACCGTGACTTGGCCATTTTTATGATGCTGATTCAACTTGGTATCAGACGAAGCACCTTGCTGGAGGCCTGTTGGGAAGATGTCAGTTTTGAGAAAAAAGAAATGACCCTGCATCATGTAAAAGACCAAATTTCGACAAGGGTTAAAATCACGCAGGAGCTTTCCGATGTGTTGGAAAATTATCAATTTATTTCGGGCAGGAAAACGGGGAAAATCTTCATCAGTAATGAAGGAAATCCCCTGTCGAAAAGCGCGTACAACGACGTGATCAGGAAGTATCTCAAAAAAATCGGCGCTTATCAAAAAGGAGCGACAGGGCACTCTTTCAGGCATACGTTTATCACCAATGCCGTCAGAAAAAATATTAATGCCGCTCGAATTATGCGTTATACGGGGCATCGGGATTTCAGTTCATTAAAACCATATCTACATCTTGCTCCCGATGATTTAAACGATGTCTGCGTCGCGGTCTATTCGCCGTTATTAGTTGACGCACTCGAAAAATCCAAAATGCGGCAGCGTTCCATGTCTAAAAAAATTTGATTTTGAAAATAAAAAAAAGCCGTCCTGCTGAGAACGGCTTTTTTATATAGGATCTTATACCGATATAATCTTCGGGAACTTTTTGACCTCCTCTTTCATGTGAGCGTTTGTCAGGTGAGTATATATTTTTGTGCTGTTCAGGTCGCGGTGGCCCAGCATTTTCTGAATCGCTAAAAGGTCTACGCCGTTCTCATAAAGAAGCGTAGCGAAAGAATGACGGCATTTATGGATGGTGTAGTGTTTGTTCCCTAATCCGCATTTTATCAGGTATCGTTTAAATAGGGTTTGAAAAGCTGTTTTTGAAAGCCTTTCATGACAATCCGACAGTAAAATTGGCTCGTCCATTTTTGGATGGCGCTCATTGTAATAGTCCAATAAAATCATTGCCAACGGTTCCATTAAAGGAATTTCACGGTCTTTTCTTCCTTTGCCCTGTCGAATGTGGACGATTTCCTCCCTGAAATCGATATCGCCCCAATTGAGATTTAAGACTTCGGATTTTCGTGCGCCCGTGTAAATTAACAGCCCCATCATGGCACGGTCGCGGTTTATGTGGGAATGAAAACGGGCGTATTTTTGGGGGGCTTCAAGGAGCTTGCGCAGATCATTTTCGCTGATAAAAATAGGTAAGCGTTCTTCCAGCCGTGGGGCGTGGATTGGCAGCATGGGGTTTTTATCAATATACTCCATCTCCAACGAAAATTTAAAAAAGCTGGACAGGGAGTGTATTTTCCTTCGTACCGTCCCGTTAGAGTATTCCTTTCCGATTTTCAGGTAATTGACGTACTTCCTTAGGTCGCGTGTCGTAATTGTCTGCAGCCGAGGTTCAATGCCTTGGAGTTGCAAAAACTTTTGAAATGTCTTATAATCTGTGCTGTAACTTGAGATAGTAGATTCGCTCGCGTCTTTTTCCGCCCGCATGTTGTTTAGAAATTCCCTGTAAACAGTTTTCAGTTCGTCGTCCATCAAAAGCCCTTCTTTTCGGGGAATTTTAATCCAAGTTACACACGCGCCCGCCGCTAAAAAAAATAGCCTAAAAAAGTGGTTATCGTGCGGCTTTTTCAAAGAGATAAACGGCTTTTCGTGCTTGCTTGGGATTAAAAACCCAGTAAATTCAGGTGTTTTGGCAGTCGAATAGGGCAACTGAAATTTGGCACGACCTACCTCGGCTTACAGGCCTGGTCGCACGGGAAGCCCGCGGATTTCCGCGGGCTTCCTT
>ENA-UOOI01003914-UOOI01003914.1-fermentation-metagenome-genome-assembly--contig:-NODE-3914-length-10442-cov-17.873592_pt1 | contig 10442 bp, 10 predicted proteins | sample MGYA00245779_ERZ724027 | MGnify/ENA primary metagenome ERZ724027 (study PRJEB28704, sample SAMN03018318) | fermentation metagenome | biome: anthropogenic terrestrial biome; feature: soil...
GTCTACAATGCCGTCTCGCCCAACAGCATCTCGGTGTATAAATATGCCAACAACACCTGGACAGCGCTTGTTGACAAGTGGAGCGACGAGAAAGCAACCGGCATGAACCTGTATGATTTCGACATCGCAGTGGATAAGCAGGGAGATGTGTACGTGGCCCTGTCGGACAACAGCGCGGACGGTGTGTACAAAATCAGGGTGATCAAGTACGACGCAGAGACAAAACAGATTGTGCCGGTAGGCAACCCTCTCACGTGCCCCACGGGATCGTCGCTTAGATTTGACCTGGCCCTTTCCCCGCTGGGCGTACCGTACCTCTTCTATCGAAACGAAGCCAAATTCCCCACGGTGGTGTCCCTCGATAAGGATACGCAGGACTGGACAGCGCCCCTCGTACTGGAAGCGAACGAAGCGGATGATTTGTATCTGGGCTTTGCTCCGGACGGAAAGGCGTACCTGGCTTATACCAAGAGCCGCAAGATCTTTACCTATAAATACGATGCCCCGGGACAATAAGGGAGTCGGATTATAGGGGTTGAGGAGTATGAAAGGGTTTGACTGTCTGTAACGGGTTAAACCCTTTCCTCATTTTTATTCTTTTCAAAAAAACAGAGATACCTTATGATAAAAAAATATTACCTGCCATGCATCTTCCTTATCTTGTTCAGCTTGCATATAGGCAGCCTGGGAGCACAGGAGAGTTTCCGGTTTGTGTTTATGTCGGATGTGCATTATCACGATAAAAACGATGCACCCCGGGCCATGGATGCGGCCATCGACACCATCAACAAGCTGAACCCGGACTTTATCCTGGTGGGCGGAGATATTGTGTATGATGCCCTGAGACGGACGCAGGGCGACGCGGAGGAGCAGGCATCGCTGTTCCTGGAGAAGGCGGCAAAGCTGAAGGCGCCGCTGTACTATGCCATCGGCAACCACGATCACTTTGCGGTATATGACCGAAAAACGGGGGTGGACCACCCTCTCTTCGGCAAGCAGTTTTACGAGAAATATTTCGGTCCCCGGTACTATTCGTTCGACCATAGGGGATGGCATTTTATTGCCCTGGACGACATGGTGCTGACCGAAGACCGAAGTTATGAGGGAAGGGTGGACTCGCTCCAGCTGGAGTGGCTCAGGAAAGATCTGGAGCAGGTGGCCGACACGACGCCGGTGACCGTGATGGTGCACGTGCCGCTGATTACTACTCTTTCCCAGTGGTACGGCGGCGGCACAAAGGCCAACAGCAACAAGCTGGCCATCGAAAACAGCGGGGAGGTTGTCGAGCTGTTCAAGGACAAAAATCTCCGGCTCATCCTACAGGGACATATTCACTACTACGAGGTGCTGCATATCCTGAACAAGACGACGGTGATCTCGGCTCCCTCCTTTTCCGGCAAGTGGTGGATGGGGGAAATGAACGAAATGGAGAAAAGTTTTGTGGTGATCGACGTAAACGAGGATAATAGCGTTGACTACCGGCATGTTGAGTATGACCCGGCACCGGCAGAGGGGGCTAAACTTTGAACAACCGGGCTGTAATTTTTTTCGGCTGAATGAATTTATAGTTTATCTTTGCAACGATAACTGTCATAAAACAGCACGATGAAAAAAATAGCACTGATTACCGGAATTACGGGGCAGGACGGCTCATACCTGGCGGAGTTTCTGCTGGAAAAGGGGTATGAGGTACACGGACTGATGCGCCGCTCCAGTTCATTCAACACTGGACGTATTGAACATCTTTACCTCGACGAGTGGGTGCGCGACATGCACCAGAAGCGACTGATCAATCTGCATTACGCGGATATGACGGACTCGAGCTCGCTGATACGGGTGATCCAGACGATTCAGCCGGACGAGATATACAACCTGGCGGCACAGAGCCACGTGAAGGTGAGCTTCGACGTGCCGGAGTACACGGCGGAGACCGATGCGGTGGGAACACTGCGGCTGCTGGAGGCGGTGCGCATTCTCGGGCTGGAGAAGAAGACGCGGATATACCAGGCATCGACTTCGGAGCTGTTCGGCCTGGTGCAGGAGGTGCCGCAGAAGGAGACCACTCCTTTCTACCCGCGCAGCCCCTACGGCGTGGCCAAGCTCTATGGCTTCTGGATCACAAAGAACTACCGGGAATCGTATGGCATGTTCGCCGTGAATGGCATCCTCTTCAACCACGAGAGCGAACGGAGGGGGGAGACCTTCGTGACGCGGAAGATCACCATCGCGGCAGCAAGGATAGCACAGGGGCTGCAGGACAAGCTCTACCTGGGGAACCTGGACGCGAAACGGGACTGGGGCTATGCACCGGACTACGTGGAGTGTATGTGGCTGATGCTGCAGCACGACACGCCGGAGGACTTTGTGATTGCTACGGGGGAGATGCACCCGGTGCGGGAGTTTTGCACGCTGGCCTTTGCCGAGACGGGGATTAACCTGCGCTGGGAAGGAGAGGGCGTGGACGAGAAGGGGATTGACTCGGCCACCGGAAAGGTGCTGGTGCAGGTGGATCCGAAGTATTTCCGCCCCGCCGAGGTGGAGCAGCTGCTGGGAGACCCGACGAAAGCACGGACCCTGCTGGGCTGGAACCCGACGAAGACGTCGTTCCCGGAGCTGGTGCGGAGGATGGTGAAACATGATTTGGAATTGGTTGCGAAAATGTAATATAGTACTTCAAGCGCGTGTTTTCTTTTATTTGTTGCCGTTTCACAAGCTATTTGATAAGATCCCGCTTATTTAAAGGACTTATCACACCATTCTTGTTTCATTGTGCTGTTGTTCAAATGAAAAACCGATCTCTCTGATGAAATCGGGCTAGATTGTATGTCGGCGTAGGCCTGCCGATATTTCTGGTATTGAAACTCAAATGCATTCATAATTGCCTGTTTGCGAGTTTTTGTGCCGTTTCTTTGTGTGATATTTTTGCTGGGTTTTTATTTGCGGAAGAAGAATCATTTAATCTTATTTTATAAGATGAAAACTCGAAAAACAGATATCTTCGTTGTTTCCTTTGTTCTGATATTGTTGCTTTTTGTGTCGTGTGGCCGAGAGCATAACCAAGCCGTGTTAATTCAACTACAGCGATGGGACGCTTTGTTGGAAGAACAGCCTCAAAACATAAAAGACAGCCTGTTAACTCTAAACTTTCATAGGCTTTCGCGTGCCAACCGGGCCTATTACGGACTTTTGAAAACCATCTCCGATGATAAAACCTATACCGATTTTACTTCTGATTCTCTGATAAACAACGTGCAGAATTATTTCAACCGTCATGAAAAAGGGAGTGACAACCATATCCGCTCGCTAGCATATCTAGGCATTGTGCGATACCGGATGGGTAATAAAGACAGTACTGTTTTTACTCCCATGAAAGAGGGCGAACAACTCTATTTGAAGCAAAAGCAGCCGAATCCCAACACCGGCAATATGCTTTATTATTATCTGGGAGACCTGTTATCGCACAACAATGATTTCCGCTCGGCCGACAAATATTTCAATAAAGCGCTGCAACTGGCAAAACAAAGGAAAAAATCCGTTCATATTTTTGATGCTTATCTGGCGCTGTTTTGGAATAAAATGGAACAAAAAAGATATGACTGCGGAAAATTGTATTTGGATTCACTGAACGAGGTTACAGATTTGTCGCCCGATCAACAATATCGCCTTCTGACTTCACGTTCCCTATATCATGAAATTGAAAATGATTTTGAAAAAGAATTGGATTGTGAAAAAGCAAAATTGCCGTTGGTACCCCATTTAAAAGAACCTATTCAGTTGTTTCGATTATATTATGCACTTTCTGACGCATACGCACACAATAATCTGCTTGATAGCGCCATGTACCATGCTTATACCGCCATAACTTATATACGGGATTCTACTAATAAGCTCAATTATTTGTTGTATGGGAATGTGGCCGACATTGCAAAAAAACAACAAAATTTATCATTGGCATTGGAATACAAGGACAAGGCATTCAAGGAGTACAGCAAGAGCATACACAGTCGTTTAAATACCCAAGTGCTGGAGCTGGAAAAACGTTACAATCTTTCGGAGTCCGAGAACATAGCTTTAAAAGCCGAAAGAAACAAACATATCTGGTTCATGGTATCGATAATTACTCTGCTTTTGTTGATGCTGCTCATTCTATATGCTTTTAAACAACGCAGCATTACCAAACTTAAAGAGCACGAAGCAGCAGAGATCATATCGCGCATTCAAGCCGAAGAAAAAGAAGCAACAGAAAGGGGCTTGCGCCTTGAAGCCGAGAATCGACAAATAGAGGCACAAACTGCAAGACAACAGAAAATGATGGAGATTTCGGTGCAATTCCTTTCAGAATATTCCGCTTTGAAAGAGAAAGCACGTGAAATGACGAACAAAATAAGGGCCAAAGAGAGCAAGTTGGGCGATGACTATGATCTGATATTCAAAGAAGGACAAGACCGCTTTAATTATCTTGCTCATCATCTCTTTTCGGAGGATGACTTTAAAGAGCAGTTTAACATACATCAAGACTTGGATGTTTTTTCGCAATCGGATCGTCTTTTTCTGATAATGCTTTCCGTTGGCGCATCCAACATACAAATTGCGGCAATGCTAAATACCACGGTACATAATCTGAAGACTCGAAAATCTTATCTGAAAACAAAAATTGAAAAAAACGCCACATCACAAAACAACTTTTCAAAATTACTCCCTCTTTTTACCAAATAAGCATTCATATAACAGGTTAGGATAACAGGTTGGATTTTACAATAAATTACTGATATACAGTGCTTAATATAAAACAAGAAAGGTTAGTTTTTTCCCCTCTATTGACAGATATTTATTTTTGTCATTATTTTACCCGCATCATTGCAAAAATAAATCTATGATTAAAACCTTTTTTTATTGGCTCGCGATAAGTTGTTTTACAATATTGCTCCAATCCGTTGCAATTTCCGGTGAAACGGGATTGATGGATAAACCGGTAGAAGAAATTACCCTGGAAAAAGAAACGGGAACCCGTTCCGGCACAATCACCCAAGTTGCTGCCTATACAAACGGTGACGTTTTGATTGTTGAAGTTGAAAATTACGAGGGAAACGTTCTTGTAGTGGTGTCAGGAACCGGTGGAACTTCCCAGGTTGCTTTTTCTTGTCATGGATCGGGACATGAAGAGTTGGACATCTCATCACTATCCGAAGGAGTATACACTGTAAGGATTACCATAAATCATACGTATACGGGCAATTTTGTAAAATAACTACAACTGTTTCAAAATAACTGCTTGATGAACCCACTGTGAAAGAAGTGAGAGGTATATTTCCCGGACTGTCCTCCAAGTAATATTTCCAGATGAAGTTGGTACAGAAACATATCCTGCTGTTTTTCCTGTTCACGCTCTTCGGGGGAACACTCTTCTTTATTCCTCCCGTTTTTGTAAATCGGTTTACTACAGCTCCGGCGTTATGGTTGCAAGCAGGAATAGCAATAGGAATGCCATGCTTTATTTTTATGAAAAGTTTGCGGGTCTTTCTGCCGCCGCCTAAGTTTCTTTTCCTTGTTGTAATCGTGGCGCTTTATTATTTGTGGCGTGCCAAATGGCATCCGGAAGCAATCGTTTCGGTAGCGCTATATTATTCAACTTTCTTCTTATTTTACCAGTTTTTTAAAGATGAAAAAGACGGGAACAAACTGTTTCATGTGTTCACAGTTATCGCAGCTATGCTGTGTATATGGTGTGCCGGGCAGTTTGCCCGTTGGTTGCCAAGTTTTCACAATAGCTTAAGCATAACCGGACCATTCGATAATCCTGCGGGCATTTCAGCCTCACTCTCCCTATTGTTGCCGTTTGCCATTTATGAAACCTGCAAAAGCAATAAATGGAGGCAAATAATGGGTGTCATTATCTCTTTGGTGACAGTGGTATTTGTAATATTGTCGGGAGCACGAGCCGCGATATTGGCCGTAGCGGTGATTGTGATAGCTTACACGATACGTTGGATAAAAACAGGAACTGAAATTGAGTTTTTGACAATTTATTACTATTTAGTGGTCGCCATGGTGGGAATATTGTTTGTTGGACTTTATTTTATCAAAAAAGACTCTGCCAACGGGCGAATTCTTATTTTGAAGTGCACGGGACAATTAATTGCGAAAAAACCTGTTTTTGGGTATGGGAAGAATGGATTTACGGCAAATTACATGAACGAACAGGCTTTGTATTTCACTGAACACCCAAACAGCAAATATTCAATGCTTGCCGATAATGTTCGTCATCCGTTCAATGAATATTTCAAAAACATTGTAGAGTATGGAGGTGTTGGCTTTTTACTTTTCGTCACAATACCGCTTTATCCGTTATACTGCTCGCGAAAGAATAATTCTAAAAAATTATTGACCGTACGTTTAAGCCTTTTAGCAATAGGAATTTGCGCTATGTTTTCATATCCGTTAAATTATCCGTTTGTACGCCTAATGACGGTAGCATTGCTCACTTTTTTGTTGGCATATAGCCATGAACGAAGAATGACAATCACTAACAATCATTTAGTAAAAGGTGTGGTTTTAGTAATTTCTTTCGGTTTACTCAGTTTTACCGCTTTTCAAGCCATGTCTGAACGAGAATGGCATACAATTGCTCATAAGTCTATAAGAGGTGAAACAGTTAAGATGTTGCCACGCTATTCATCCCTTTATACTTATATGCGACACAACGATCTCTTTCTTTATAACTATGCAGCAGAATTAAATGTTGCCGGACTGTATGATGAAAGCTATAAAATTGCACGTGAATGCAATAATCTCTGGGCAGACTATGACCTACAAATGCTGATGGCGGACAATACTTTACATCTACAACAATATGACAAAACGGAAAGCTATTTGAACAAAGCGGCAGCTATGTGTCCGGTTAAGTTCATGCCGCTATATCGATTGGCAGAGCTTTATATGGAAACCGGACAAACAGATGAAGCAAGGAGTCTGGCTCAAAAGATAGTGGAGAAGGATGTAAAGATTCCTTCTCCGGTTATCGGTAGTATCAAAATGAAAATGAGGAATTTCGTAAAGGAAAGCGAACAATAAATTTGAATTGAAGAATAATTACTAAAACAACCTATTCATGAATAAAATAACAGTTTCAAGGCAGGAAGGCTCTAGAATATGTAAGATTCCGAGAGCACTCCTGCCTACTTAAGCGTATTTGGAGTGAGATGTACTAAGTTACACACTCCAGTTTGATCAATTGAAAAGTTTAATAATGAGTCCACTCCGCACCCCAAAAACCATTTTGCAGGTTTGTAAATTATTGAAAATCAATAGAATATATCTGGGTAATTTCGATATAAAAGAATTTTCGGAGTTGATTCAATCATATAATTTCTTTAAAAATCACTTATCATGAATTCGATTTTAAATAATAATTGGAGAGCTAATGTAGGGATCATAATAGTATTCTTATTGGGAGCTTTCATTCAGAGTTGTAGCAGTGATGAAACACTGTCTATGGTTGCGGAAAAAGAAATTGCAATCTTATCTCAAGATGATGATTATTTGACCTATTTATCGGAATTTGATTCTTATAAAACTTATGTTTTTTCCATTATTGAAAATTTAAATGACCAAGAAAAGGAAAAGTTATTTAACAATTTGAATAATGATGACTATATGATCTCCTTTATGGAAAAATACGACCTTGTTGAAGGTAATATCGCTTTACAAAAATCAATGCTTTTGTTAGAACAAAATGAAATTTGGATGTCAATGACGTTGAATGAAAAAACTGTCTTATTTGCTAGAAACTTCAAGACAGATTCCGGAACTTTTAAAGCGTTCGCTAGATTAAGATCTGGATCTGAGTCTGATTCTGAGTGTCAGAAAACTTTTGATAGAGAACTTTCAAAAGCATACGCATTGGCAATGAAGGAATTAGTTAGTTGTACTTGTTTTACATTTCCGGAACCTATATCAACTTGTATTTGTTATGTTATAGTGATGGCTAATTATTACGCTACTATTGACACATTAGAGAGAGAAAAAGAAGAATGCGAAAGACAAAATTCCTAAACTTATGAAATTAACAGAGCAAACCAAACTTAGTTGGCCATTTTTAATAACTGCCATTATTTATGTACTTCTTGTAATAATATCTACTTCCGGTATGGTCATCGTATCCGACTTCATTTTCGGCATAATCTTTATGCTGCTTGCTGCTACGATTACCTATGCTTGCTTCAGAAATGGGAAAAGGTTACAAGAGAAGGGTAAGTATTGGAGAAGTGTTATTATGGCATATGGAAGCGGATTACTGTCGGCGTCATGGCTTATAAAGGCAATCGATTTCTTGTTATAGTGAAGAAGGTCGGGAAACACACGGCAATCTCGCTCTCTAAGTACAATACGATAAATAAATAATGAAATATCTCTTCGAATATCTACTTTACAGCTTAATTTATTTACTTGTGAGTTGTGCTCCTAAGATGGAGTGTCCGCTGGAAAATGTGTTGAAACTTGCCGGTAAAAATCGACATGAACTTGAACGCGTTATCAAACATTACAGTAAGGAACCCACAGACAGTTTGAAATTGAAAGCTGCCGAGTTTCTCATTATGAATATGCCCGGGAAATATACCGAAAGTTACGATGCTCCATGGGAAGATGTAGCGACAGTCAACTTGCGCTGGACCAGCTCATCCGACAAGTCAAGGGTCTTGAATACATATAAAATTGGAGATCCTATACGAAGGTATGATATTGATTGTATCACGGCAGATTATCTGATATCCAATATTGATTTGGCTTTTGAGGTTTGGAACGATAAACCTTGGGGAAAACATGTATCATTTGAAACTTTTTGCGAGGAGATTCTTCCTTATCGTATCGGTAATGAGCCGTTAGAGAATTGGAGAGAAAAGGTGTTGGCAAGCTTTGCAGATATAAATAATTCCCTGAAGGGGGATTCTGCCGTTACGGCAGTAGAAGCATGCGCCAGGGTGAATGACATTTTGCCCCGTTTTCGCATGGACAAGGATTTTTCCAACATGAGTTTCACTCAATTGATGGCGACTACCAGGGGCACATGTGACAGCCAGGCATCTTTGGCCATCTTTGTCATGAGAGGGTTAGGGATTCCCGTGGCATTTGATTTTACCCCTCAATGGAAAATCCATCCAACGGGACATAGCTGGAACAGTGTCTGCGATAGTACGGGACAACACATTTCCTTTTTGTGTACGGAAACGAATCCTCATGGATTGCACCAAGGGAATACCTACCAATAGGCCAAAGCATATAGAAAAACATTTAGAAACCAACCAATAGCAGAGATTGAAAAACAACACACCCCCCCTTGTTTCATGAAAATATCGTTGATATTTCATCGGAGCATGACAACATGACCAATGTTACTATTCCCATAACATATCGTCCGCATATTCAAACGGGATTTGTTTTCCTTTCCATGTTCTATGATTTTGAGTGGCGTATTACGGGACACGCAGAGCTTGATTCCGACAGCATTCGCTTCAAACACGTTGGAAAAGATATCCTTTACCTGCCTGTTTACTATATGAACGAGAAACAAGTTCCTGCAGGCGATCCTTTTTATATTGATTCAGATGGGGTTATACATCATCTGAATTCCGATTCACCGGACAGCATCATCTCAATTAATGCAATTACACCGGAACAGGATTTTATTTTTTCAATCGTATGATTAATGGGCTTTTTGAAAGTTCGGCCGATCCCGATTTTTCGGAAACGAAGGTAGTTCATGCGATTTCTGACACACCCAAGCCTTACAACGAGGTGAAATTAAAACAACCCCATGCATGTCGCTACGTACGATACAAGTCGCCCAAAGAAGGGTGGCGCAATGTCTCGAAAATAACCTTCTACGATGCGGCTGAGGCCAATAACTCATGGACGGGGCTCTATTTCGGAGAAGAAAAGGGGATTTCTACGATTCAATATTCTCCCCGGATCATCGGCATTGGTATTTATGAAGGTCACGAATATGAATTATTCTGTTGGCAGAAAAATGGGTGGAAATCAATGGAGAAGAAAACTGCAACCGAACAAATAGTAGGGTTTAGCGCTCCCCGTGATGCTTTATTTAACATTAACAACAACACGTTAAAAAAGAGGGGGAAAGTGTTCTTAATAAAAGGAAATCATCTCTTTTTTTATAACTAAACCCTGTATCGATTATTTAAATTCGGTCAAATAACATTTATTTACAGGTTAGGATTCTGTCTTTGATTTTATCATAAATCCTTGATATATAATAACTAAGTTAAATTAAAAGAGGTTAGGTTTTTTCTTTCTATTGACAAATATATTTTTTTGTCGTTATTTTATCAGTATCAATGCAAACGTAATTTTATGATAGAAATTTTTTTATTGGACTTGCAAACTTATTTGAGACATAAAGTTAAGCGACATTTTTAGTTGATTCT
>ENA-UOOI01003915-UOOI01003915.1-fermentation-metagenome-genome-assembly--contig:-NODE-3915-length-10436-cov-5.954340_pt1 | contig 10436 bp, 7 predicted proteins | sample MGYA00245779_ERZ724027 | MGnify/ENA primary metagenome ERZ724027 (study PRJEB28704, sample SAMN03018318) | fermentation metagenome | biome: anthropogenic terrestrial biome; feature: soil; material...
ACGATGCCGACTTGCTGGATGAAATCACCGGACAGATGAGCCTGTTTGATTAACCTTGTTGTGTAAAGATGAACTCATTGAGCTTTCTTACGGTAAGAACAAAAAACTGAAAAGAATCTCTCATGACGCATTGCTTACTGGGATTCCACCAATGGGCTCCTGTTTGAGTTCATCACCAATAATATGGAACTTCCTGCAGAAGTAATCGCACAGATTTATAAAAAAAGATGGCAGATCGAGATGCTTTTCAAGCAGCTGAAACAGAACTTTCCCTTGAAATATTTTCTGGGAGACAATGAAAACGCCATTATCATACAAATTTGGTCTGTTATGCTGGCCAACTTGCTGCTGATGATACTCAAAAGCTAGATCAAGCGGAAATGGGCATTTTCAAACATGGTTTCTGTCATCAGGCAGCATCTGATGAGTTACATCGATGTCAGAAGTTTTTTTGAGAATCCAGAAAAAGCCTGGCAGGAGCTTCTTGAAGAGCAAAAGGCTCGTCAAAATGGCATAACTGATCAATATTCGCTCTTTCCACAATGGGAGGGGGCTTGCTTTTAGAAACTCACGAAAAACAGTGCGCAAAGCCACTGAATTAGTGTCAAAAATTTAAATTACCGGTTTTACCGGACAACAATGAAAAAATATCTAAACATTTGCCAGTAAAAAAAAAATGATGTTAATTTGTATTCTGCTGTTGGTTACGCCAAACATGGGAGATAAATGGAATCAATTGATAATCAATGGAAGAAATTCCTGGAAGAGGGAGATAATCTCTCTTTCTCTCTTATCTATAAAAAACATATAGATGAGCTATTCTCTTATGGAATCAGCTTGGGAATTCCGACTGAGATATGTAAAGATGCCCTGCAGGATACCTTTTACAAACTGTACATTACCAGAGAGAAGCTTCATCATGTAGAAAATATCACCGCTTATATATTCAAGACTTTCAAAAATTGCCTCATAAATTTGAATAAAAAGGAGAGGCACAGGGAGAAAATTGTCTCTTTTCCAAACTCATTTTCCATTCAAGTCACAGTACTGGATGATATCATTAGCAATGAAAAAGCCGAATTGATTAAGAAAAAAGTGGAATCATTGTTAAGCAAGTTAACACCAAATCAGCGTGAAGCTGTTTATCTGAAATATATGATCGGTTTGCAGCACAAGGAAATAGCAGAAGTTTTGAATATCAATGAGGAGTCTGCAAGAAAATTACTGTACAGAGCCATGGAGAAACTACGCGAGTATGCTTCCCAAGATAATCACCCCGAGAGCTTATTCCTATTCACTCTACTCTATCTGATACGATAGAAGCTTTTCAAATCTTCATTTTTGATACCTCTATATCTATAATGTTAAAATTGCAATTTTAACATTAAATTTTGTCCACGAATTTATTTTAATATTGTCAATATATAAAAAAGAATTGCTGTGAATAAAATAATTCATACATCTCAGCAGACTGATCACTTTCTTCAGAATGAAGATTTCATCAAGTGGAGGCTATTTCAAACGAAAGAATCAGAGGATTACTGGAAAGATTTCAAGTTAAAGAATCCACATTTGGAAGTTGCCCTACAGAATGCCATCAGCCAGTTTGATGCCATTGAAATCAACAAGTATCATCTGTCAGAACATGACAAAAAGGATATTTATGATATGGTCTTTCAAAAGATCAACCAATACAAGAGACGCAGACTGATAATATGGGTAAGTTCTGCTGCTGCCATTATGCTCCTGGGTGTTATGTCACTTTTATTTATGAATCAGATGAATAAAGAGAGTGGGTATATGTCAGAGCAGAAAAATGAAATAATTGTTGGGGAAACATTGCCAGAGGAAGAAATTTATCTTATTTCAGCTGGTAAAAAAATAAACCTGGCTCAGAATGTACAAATTGGTCTCACTGAGGATGGAAATGCCTTGGTCACGGACAGTACATCATCAAAAAAAGTGCTGACGTTAGCCAAATCAGAATTAAACAGATTAGTTGTTCCTTACGGTAAAAGATCAAAACTGATACTTTCTGACGGGACTGAAGTATGGCTTAATTCGGGGACACAACTTGATTTCCCTTCTGAATTTAATGGGAATACACGTGAGATTTTCATTGAAGGTGAGATTTTCATTGATGTTGCCCACAATGCGCAGGTACCTTTTATCGTGCATGCACAGGATATGGATATTCGAGTTCAAGGAACCTCATTTAACATCTCTGCTTATAGCGATGAAAGCAGTAAGACCGTTGTGTTGGTCGAAGGGAAAGTAAGAATAGGGAGAGGGTCGACACATATAGCCGAGCTATTACCAAACGAGAAAATCGATATCACTGAAAACAACTTTCTGAAAGAGACTGTCGATGTATCAGAGTATATCAGCTGGAGAAAGGGTGTGCTGGAATTTAACAGTACACCCATGTCTGAAATTCTGAGGAAAATCGGACGCTACTACAATGTACAATTCGACGAAAACACGGATGTGAAACTAAATGAACTAACCTGTACTGGCAAGTTATTCCTTTCGAACAATCTGGACAGTGTAATGACTTCGGTTTCTATACTTTCCTCCACGCTATACAAAAGAGAAAATAATACAATACATATCATTAAAAAAGAGATGCCTATGAAATAAATCCCTTAATAAGATATCAGAAAAAATCGGACAATGCTGTCACATTGCCCGATCATAAAAAACTTAATTTACAAATAAACCTAATCAGTAAACTAAATTCATTACAAATGTATGGAAGAATTTATTAAATCTAAACAAATTGCATATAAAAAATGCAACCGATGCTTAAAGATCATGAAGTTGTCGACTTTCTTTTTATTTGTCTGCTTATTTAGCACAATGGCAGAGAATTTACTTCCTCAGCAAAAGGAGCTTACTCTTGAGCTGAGAAATGTGACTATTTCAAAAGCGATCTCCGAGATTGAAAGAACAAGTGATTACCTCTTTTTAATTACAGATGAGGCAAAAACGGAGCTTAATAAAAGAACCTCTATCCATGTAGACAAAGAGAGTATCAGTAATATACTGAATATTATCCTGGACGAAACTGCTCTGGACTATAGCCTGGTAGAAAGACAAGTTTCACTTTATAAAAGTACAAAACTTATATCCCGGGATAAATCCGAGTTGGTTACAGACGAGGTTGCACAACAGAAAAAAGCAATCACTGGAAAAATCACTGATAAAAACGGTGAAACCGTGATCGGGGCCAACATCATTGAAATAGGCACTACCAACGGGACAGTGACAGACGTAGATGGACATTTTTCACTCAGTGTGGAAGAGAACGCAAATATTCGTGTATCATATATCGGATATTTAAGCCAGACAATCAACACATCCGGTAAAACAAGCTTTGATATTATTTTACAGGAAGATACCAAAACATTGGAAGAAATTGTTGCAGTCGGTTATGGCACTATGAGAAAATCAGATCTGACTGGCTCAGTAGCTAGTGTCAAATCACAAGATTTAACCGCCTTCCCAACAATTCAGGCAATGCAGGCTTTACAGGGAAGGGCATCAGGTGTACATGTCCAAGCCACTAACGGCGAACCTGGAGCCGACTTTAAAGTGCGTATCCGGGGTGCAAAATCCATTAGTTCGTCAAGCGACCCATTAATCGTTGTCGATGGTTTCCCTGGCGTTACGATGCCGGTGAGTGAAGATATTCAGTCTGTCGAAGTATTAAAAGATGCCTCTGCTACTGCTATTTACGGCTCACGCGGAGCAAACGGTGTTATTTTGGTAACAACCAAAAGTGGTAGAGTGGGAAAAGCCAAAATCGAATTTAACTCCTCCTATTCTGTACAGAACGTGCTTAATAAACTGGATTTACTTAAAACGGCTGATTATATCGATTATGTAAATGAAATTGAGCCTGGGAAACTGACAGGTACAGACTATGAAGATACCGACTGGCAGGACGAAGTATTCCGGCAGGGAGGTATACAAAATTATCAACTTTCTATCTCGGGAGGTAACGACGATAGTCACTATTATGTTTCAGGCGTTATTTACGATCAGAAAGGGATTGTGATTGATTCCAAATTCAAACGTTATTCGATCACCAGTAACCTTGATTTACAAGCGCTTAAGAACCTCAAGGTAGGCGTTAAACTTTTTGCATTAAGAGAGCAAAGAAATGGGACAGTGAACATGGAAGGGAGCGGTGGCGCCGGGCAGACCGGTGTCCTGTCGGCAACAGTTTTGACCGAACCTACCATTCCTGTTTATAATTCAGACGGGTCATACCACAGCTCTTTCATGACTGGTCTTGAAAGAGACAACCCCGTTGCCATTGCGAGGGAAATGGCTATTGAAAGCGAAGGCGACAACCTGCAGGCCAACTTCTTTGGAGAGTATCAAATAACAAAGAATTTAAAATTCCGGTCAACTTTTGGAGCGCAGACCTGGTCTAACCGCTACGGAAACTACTTACCCACAACCATGTATGGCGGCAGAAGTATCAATGGTCGTGGTACCATTGACGGGAACAGGGTTACAAACTTATCCAATGAAAACTATTTCACCTTCAGTGAAAAGTTCAGCGAAATTCATGATATATCTTTAATGGCCGGTTATACTTACGAGTCATCTAAATCTGAATTTTGGCGCGCCCAGAGCGAAAATTTTCTTTCAGACGCTTTTGATTTTTGGAACTTATCTGCAGGATCCAACTACAGAGCTCCTGTTTCCTCTTTAACAGAATCAGAGTTATCGTCTTTCTACGGAAGGCTTCATTATAAATTATTTGACCGTTACCTGCTTACTTTCACAGGCCGCTATGACGGATCATCAAAATTTGCTAAAAACAATAAATGGGGCTTTTTTCCATCAGGCGCTATTGCGTGGAATATTGCAGAAGAAAGTTTTATGGATGAGATACCTCAGATCAGCCAGCTAAAGTTGCGCGGCAGCTATGGTATAACAGGAAACCAATCGATTGCTGCCTACGGATCTTTGGCACTGATGAGAACAATACCCAGTGTTACAATTGGTAACGAAGTTGTAAATGCCGTCACGCCCAATACAGTAGCTAATAATAATCTTACCTGGGAAAAAACAGCTCAGCAGGATATCGGTATTGATTTGGGGTTATTTAATCAACGTATTTCAATTGTTGCTGACTATTATTATATGAAAACCACCGATCAACTGTTCCAGGTTCCCCTGGTTTCATACTCCGGTTACAATAATATGTGGAAAAACTTTGGTGCGGTCGAAAATAAAGGATTTGAATTTACCCTGTCGACCGTAAACTTTAACGGAGACTTTAAGTGGAATACCGATTTTAATTTCTCTAGAAACCGGAATAAAGTACTGGAATTACCTAATGGCGCCGACGTCTTAAGAAGCGTATTTCCAGGGCACATGGTTGGAATCGGTACTACCAATGTGTTGAGAGAAGGTTATCCCATGGGGTCGTTCTTTGGGTATATTTATGATGGGGTTTACCAGGAGGGTGATACTTTTCTTCCCGGCGGTGGCTTTGAACAGGTTGCAGGCGGTGAAAAATTCCGAGACATAAACGGAAAGCAGGATGGTGTACTTACAGGTCAGCCTGACGGTCAGTTGAACAGCGATGACAGGACGATTATCGGTGACCCCAATCCTGATTTCATTTGGGGTTTAAATAATACCTTTGAATATAAAGGATTTGATTTGAATGTTTTTGTTCAGGCATCCCAAGGAAATGATATTTATAGTTTTACTTTGTTTGAACTGGAATTAATGCAGGGATTCAACAATTCTACTACCAGGGCGCTTGACCGTTGGACACCAACAAATACCAACACCGATGTTCCAAAAGCAACAGCTTCCCGCTCAAGAATTTCGTCAAATCGTTTTGTTTATGATGGAAGCTATGCCCGGTTGAAAAATGTATCCTTAGGCTACCAGTTGCCACAGTCGTTACTTCGTGGCTCTGGTATCAGCTATGCAAGAATTTATCTGAGTGGTCAGAATCTAATAACCCTTACTGATTATCCAGGTTTTGACCCGGAGGTGAATTATTTGGGATCTACCGGTATGGGAACTACAAGTAATGTTAACTTAGGTTATGATTATGGAAGTTATCCAAGTGCGAAATCCGTTACTGTTGGAGTACAGGTAAAATTTTAATGTAGTCTGATTAATTCAATTTAAAACAATAAAAATGAAATTATCAAAATTATATATATTACCACTATTAACACTTTTCGTGTTGGGTTGTACTGATTTAGTGGAAAATCCGGTTGGAAGACTGATTCCTGATGGGTTTATCAAATCTGAGAAAGATGTGCAGACGGCAATCTACGGAGCATACGGAAAAATTGCCTCGGATAATTATTGGGGAAGAGAAATGGCAGCAGCGATTATGCTGCGCAGTGACATGGTTGATATTGGGAATCGTTCAACAGTAGCGGCAAGAATTCAAATCAACGACTTCAATGCAAACTCTACAAATGCTATGATAGGGACATTCTGGCCAATGGCATACCAATCTATAGATGCAGTTAATACAGCGATCGATGGTGCGGAGGCGCTCGAACCTACAGACGGCATAAAAGCCCTTATTGGGGAAGCAAAATTTGTACGGGCTTTTACCTATTTTAATCTTGTACGCCTTTTTGGAGACATCCCTTATATAGATGAACCCGTAAGAGATCCGGAAGCTGTAGCGACTATTTCCAGAACGTCGGAGTCAACTGTCTATCAAAATATTATTGGTGATCTAAACTACGCCAAAGAAAATCTCCCCATGGGACATCCATTGGATGATATCCGTAGCAGGCCATCAAGAGGTACTGCATATACCATGTTGGCTGATGTATATCTGACTATAGGGAACTGGCAAGAAGCTTACAATCATGCAAAATGGGTAATTGACAATGCAGGAAGTCTAAACTATTCACTAGAAGCAGATTATCAAGATCTTTTTGATTCGGGCAAACAAGACGGTATGCCGGAACATATTTTTGCTATTGAATACAAAAGAGGATCAGCATGGCCTTACGATTATGATAGTCACGCCGCATTTACGGGAATGTCAGGTAGTGATGAAGTCGCAGGCTTTGATGTTGCTGTCCCTTCGTTGGCAGTTTATTCCACCTGGGATAGCAGAGACTATCGAAAAAAAGTGGCTCTTGCCGATAGCGCACATTATAATGGCCTGCTTGTGCCATATACTAAGTTTCAGGGTACACAACGCCCGCATATTGCCAAATACTGGCGGCGAATGGGAGTTCCGCGTGACCTGGTTACTGATACTGAAAATAATTACGCCATCTACCGATTTGCAGAGGTTTTACTCACAGCAGCAGAAGCATTGAATGAGGTAAGCGGCCCTACTGCAGAAGCACAGGGATATGTAAACCAAGTGCGTGCCAGAGCACGGAACTGGGCAGGAAAAGCAACCGATTTTCCTGCAGACGTGAATACCGGAATTTCCAAAGATGATTTCAGGACCCTTGTCCTGGAGGAAAGGAGGCTCGAACTCAGCTTTGAATTTAAACGCTGGTGGGATATCAAGCGTCGGAAAATGGGAGATGATGTTTTCAAAGGGCCCAACTCCCTGGAACCTCATCCTAATTTTAATGACAACCAATATTTGTTGCCAATCATGCAGCGGGACATTGACTTGAATCAGAATCTGACTCAAAACCCCGGATACTAAAGTCATTGTGAACATATGGTTTCAACCAATGATGTTTTGAAGACGATAAAACAAATTTGTCCGGTCTAGGTTGATTCATTTCTGTTATATCTGTTTTACAGATGGAGAAATAGATCATCAGTATCTCAGACAGCGTTTTCAAATCGCCCATTGTACATTTTCATTGAGGAAAGAGTTGTATTTATCAACTCTTTCCCATAATGAAAATTTAATCACCGTAATTTTTCTCACCACATTATCCGATTATGAATATAATCGGGTGAATCGGCCTAATCACTGATTAACAAAACAGTCATATAATATTCATAAACATTCAATATGCAAAGGACTTATTTTTTCATTTTGTTCATCTTTATTTCTTCAGTTGCATTTTCAACTGAGCCTGTCAATCCTGCAGCCACTCAGGATGTAAAAAAAGTATTGAAATACATTATTGATCTGAAGGGAAATGGTGTTTTGACCGGACAACAGAATTTGGCTGACAGTGTGACTAAATGGACAAACAAGGTATTCGGGATTACTGGCAAATATCCGGCTTTACTGGGTCAAGATTTCAGTTACGGCAAAGAAGCTTTCAAAAAGCGAATGAATATTACAAACGCAGCCATTGAACAGTGGAAACTGGGAGGATTGGTTACCATATCGTGGCATCAGGTTAGCCCAGACAAATGGGATGGATCGGCAAATGAAGGAGAATTCAGCGATACTCAGGTAGCAATGACAAAGGAACGTTTCCGAGAACTTTTGCAGGAGAAAACGGTAATCCATGACAAATATATTGCCCATATTGATACTATCGCAACTTATCTGAAAACACTAAGAGACTCAGGTGTAGTTGTTTTGTGGCGACCTTATCACGAAATGAACGGAGGTTGGTTTTGGTGGGGAGCTAAACAGGATTTTAAAAGATTATGGAAATTAATGTATGATAGATATACAATTCATCATGGACTGAACAACCTGATCTGGGTATGGTCGCCAAACATTTCTAACCCGATAGTTGAGTATTATCCCGGTGATGACTATGTTGACATTGTCGGTTTTGACGGGTATCCGAGAGATGTGCGAAATTGGGACAGCGATGAAACGTTGAAAAATGAACTGGACGAAATGAAGAAATTAAGCAAAAACAAAATTATCGCATTGACAGAAGTGGGATGGTTACCCGAGATGGAGTGGATGAAGAACGAACGCCCTGAGATTGTATGGTTTTTGTGTTGGTGGACCCACCTGACAAAAGAAAACACAGAGCTTACTATTCAACAGATCTACAACCATCCATACGCAATAAACAGAGACAGGGTGAACTGGAAGTCAACACATTAAAATCAAATGTCATCATTGAACGGAACAACTTATTTTAAAGGATATTTAATGTATCATTCGAAATTGGAATGCAAGTGTATTAGAAAAAGTTACTATTCTCTATTCTGTAACATGAAGTTATTGATAAATGCATCTTTGTGTTATGTCCGCAACCAATGAAAAAAACAGCTGGATTCATGGTATCGGTCCTGGGCTGATCGTTGCCGCTCTTGTTTTTGGGCCCAGTAAACTTACCATCACTTCAAAAATTGGCGCAAACCATGAATATGGACTATTGTGGGTTATCGCTGTGGCGATCTTTTTCATGGCAGTCTATACTGTGATTGCCGAACGGATCGGGATCGCTTCAGAAAAAACGCTATTGGCCATGATAGGGGAAAGATGGGGAAAAGGATTCTCTATGCTGATAGGAATCGCGATTTTTTTAGTTTGCACCTCATTTCAGGCAGGTAATTCCGTGGGTGTGGGTATTGCAATAGGTGAATTGACCGGTACAAGCAATGTTATTTGGATTATTGTGTTCAATTGTATTGGTATCGGGCTCCTTTTTTTTAGAAAATTCTACAATGTCCTCGAGAAGGTGATGATGTTTCTGGTGGGGCTTATGTTGCTGGCATTTTTAATCACTCTCTTTGAAGTGAAGCCTAATGTCACAGGAGTGGCTAAAGGTTTTATTATTCCACATATACCGGAAGGATCAATGGGATTAATCATTGCATTTATGGCATCCTGTTTCTCAATTGTCGGCGCATTTTATACCTCTTACCTGGTACAGGAACGTAAAAAAGCGGCGAAGGGACTTGAAAGCAGATCAAAAAACAGCAGCCTGACCGGAATTATTATTCTTGGGTTACTCAGCGCGATAGTGATGATTTGTGCCGGCGCAATTCTCTTTCCCCAGGGTATCGAGGTGAAAACCGCAACGGATATGTCCATGGCTTTAGAGCCTGCCTTCGGGGTATACGCATCCGCGGTGTTCCTGATAGGGCTCTTTGCTGCAGGCTTCTCTTCCATTGTTGGCAACGCTACGGTGGGCGGCACGCTTCTAAGTGATGCATTTGGCGGCGGGGGAGCCTTCAGCTCAAGTAAAACGCGCGTTTACATCGCATTGGTTATGATCGTCGGTGCAATCATTTCAATCTTATTCGGTGGAGCACCTTTAGAGTTAATTGTTTTTGCTCAAAGTATTACAATATTTATCGTCCCTTTAATCGGCGTTACCATGTTCTTCATTGCAAATGATAAAAAGTACATGGGTGAAAATAAGATCAACCCCTTTTTAAAGATATCGGGAGCGCTCGGGTTAATTGTGATTGTTTTGCTGGCTGTGGTGAATTTCATCGATATTTTCCTAAAATAATTTGCTGTTTCTGAAACCAATACTTCGGTAAATATTCAATTAACTAATTAAAATTCAATGATTTACATAACA
>ENA-UOOI01003921-UOOI01003921.1-fermentation-metagenome-genome-assembly--contig:-NODE-3921-length-10419-cov-2.275859_pt1 | contig 10419 bp, 7 predicted proteins | sample MGYA00245779_ERZ724027 | MGnify/ENA primary metagenome ERZ724027 (study PRJEB28704, sample SAMN03018318) | fermentation metagenome | biome: anthropogenic terrestrial biome; feature: soil; material...
AGTGGGTTTCCTGTGTCATGTCGCCATGTTCTGCGGAACCGGTCTTTCCGGCAACCTTTACACTAAAATCTTTTAAATCCTTCGCCGTCCCATCCGTTACCACCTTACGCATCATTTTCGCCAGATAATCCGCCTCTTCAGCAGTCATTGGCGTGGTAATAGCCTTTGAGGAGTATTTCTGCTGCGTACTGCCATAAGGATTCTCTGTATGGTCAATGACATAGGGTCTCATCATCACACCACCATTTGCTATCGTTGATACGATCAACGCATTTTCCATCGGCGTGATCACCGTATTGCCCTGGCCGATAGCCGTCTGCATGGCCTCCCTTGCACTTCCGCCGGATTTTTGAAGAGTAAAGCTGCTCTTACTGTTGGCAATTGAAATCGGAAGGTAGGAATTAAACAGAAAGTCCTCACATAAAGAATGGAACCGATCCAGATCCAGGCTCTTTCCGATGTTGGAAAAGGACGGATTGCAGGATTTTGCAAAGGACATCATCAGATTAACCTCACCATGTGCGGTATTATGATTATCGTGAATCACCATACCGTCATATTCGATGCTTCCGTCACATTCATATTCGTATTTTTTATAATCAGGATTCTCCCTCATATATTCAAGAGACGTCAGCACCTTAAAGGTTGAACCCGGCGGATACACTCCCTGCGTGGCACGGTTTAACAGCGGTGCTTCATCATCCTCATCCTTAATCAATTCCTCCCAATCTTCGGCCAGTGTGTTGGGATCATAGGCAGGCTTCGATACCATGGCAAGAATTTTGCCGGTCGCAGGCTCCATAACGATAACAGCCCCCCGGTAATCCCCCAGCGCGTCATAGGCAATCTGCTGCAGCTTCGTATCCAGAGTGGTCACAACATTATTACCGGAGCTTTTTATCCCAACCAGGTCATGATATGCTTTTTCCAGCGGGTTGATATCAGATGTCAGCAGATAAATGTTTTCTGTCCCCTCAATACCGGTCACCCCTTGGTAAAGCTTGCCCACCACATTGGCAAACACCTTGCCGTAGGGATATTCCCTGGTCTCTTTGCCATCCTCATCAACCGCAGTCTTCGCCAATACCTCGCCGTCAGCAGACAAAATCTCTCCCCTGATCACTCTTTGTGCCAGAATATCCTGTCTTTTATTATAGCTGCTGTTGATGATATCACTGCTTTTAACAGCCAGAAAATAAGTGTAATAGCCCATGAGAAGAACAAACATCCCAAGAAAAATATAGATAATCAAAAATAGCGATTTTCGGTCTGTTTTTTGCTGCTGCAGTATCGGCTCAGTTATTTGCTCAGATGTCCTCTTCATAACGATAATCATGCCTCCTGTAATTACTGTACATATCCTAGTGTGCTGTAACACTCACAATTTACATGTCAGCACTGTCTGTTTTGCCTGCCATCCATTACGTTGCAGGAAGGTGTCTGCTGACAGCGGTTATTTTTTCGTATGGTTGCTTAGCTTGTAATTTTCTCCGGAGGAATCGTATCCTTTTTCTCCGTTTTTCTTAGAAGATATAATCCCTGAAGAATCATAAACATCAATATAGTGCTGACCATGGAGCTTCCGCCTGAACTGATCAACGGAAGGGTCACTCCGGTGGAGGGAATGAATTTAATCACACCACCAATCGATAAGATAACCTGAAAGCCAAACATTACAGAAAACCCCAGCGATAATAGACGCGGGAAAGTTTCCTCATGCCCGAGAGAAAGATTAATCAATACAATGAAACAGTTGATATATAAAAGTATAATACATATGGCAAAGAAACCGCCAAGCTCCTCCGAAATGGCCGAAAATATAAAATCACTGTCAACAACGGGAATCCCTGTCGGAAGTCCCTGATTCAGCCCCATCCCGAACCACCCTCCGGTCCCTATCGCAAACAAGGATTGTGATATCTGGTAGCCTTCCTTATCGATATAGCCAAGCGGATTCCGCCAGGCCATTACCCTGACCCTGACATGACCAAACATCCGGTAAGCCGCGTAGGCCGCCACGCTTCCTCCCGCCAGACCGCCAAGAAAATAAATTGGCTGTGAGGTCGCCGCATACAGCATGAAGATATAAGTAACGAAGAAAATAAGCGCCCCGCCCAGATCCGTCTGCAATACCAGAATAAGTACATGGGCCGCGGCTAAAATAGTTATGGCACAGATTCTTTTAAAGTCTGTTCCCTTCTGGAATAATGCCGCAATACAAAATACATACAAAAGCTTGACAAATTCAGAGGGCTGAATGCTGATACCCCCGATTGACAGCCAGTTGGTCGCACCGTATTTAGTGGTCCCCGCATATAGAACAACCGCCAGCAGCAAAATGCCCAAAGCACCATACACCCAGCCAAAGCGGTACAGCCAGGTTGCTTTCTTAATGATGATGGGGACAAATAACCCGGCAAGAAATGCCGCTGCCACAATCGTAACCTGCCAGACCGCTTTGTTAAAGGATAATCTGGCAAGGACGATAAAACCTACGGAAAGCAGCATCAGCATATTTCTTAATAAAAGCTTGGAAAGCTTCGGATAAAACAGCCGGTAAAAGATTAGTATTAATGCGAATAACAGCACTTCCGCACCATATAATACCAGCAGCTTAACATTCCAGAGCTGGATAAAAAGTGTGAAATACCCGATAAAGTGGAGCAGGAAAATTAAAACCGTAAGCAGGGAATAGGTGCGCTCCTGCTTCCGTTTATTTTTGTAAAGGAATACACGAAAGCTGAAGTAGGTATAATTTCCAAGCAGTAACAGCATCATGTATTTGGTCAATTCCACGATTAAATGCATCCAAAACTCCATTCCTCCGCTCTAAAAAAGGCGGCATATATTTTGAGGATTAATCAACGCCCCGTTTAAAATGGCCCGAAGTAACGTTTGGAAGCTCCAGAGCCGCTTTTTTGCCATGCAGAAAGGTGTCCAGAAACGCCTGTATGACCTGCCGTGTATCTTCCCCTGATTCTATCGTAAAATCCAGTCTGAAACAGTAAGGCTTTAGTCCGGCAGCCTCATTTGCATGCTTAAGCAATGATAAGCACTGTCCGTTGTAAATCACGTTGCAGCATTCCCTGCAATTGGTCTTCACAATGAATTTTTTATCCATACGATCGGTCAGAGTTCCTTTTGTACCGCACTTTCTCTCCCTGTCCTTAAGACATCCTCCGGTGTTCTCAAACAGACACTGGGCAGATACCATAAGCGGCAGATAGCCGTAAACCAATAAATCACAGTCCGAAACGCCAAGCTGTTTAAGCTCCCGGTAATTGAGCTCGATCGGTGCGCAAAAACGGCTGATGCCAAGCTCCCTCCAAAATTTCTTCGCTTCCGTATTAAAGACATACACATTATGGTTGATCAGAATTTCCGGTTTATTCTCCACATTCTTATATAACGACCGAAGCAGCGCTATTTCTTCAAAGTTTCTTACAATATAGCCTCTGATTGAAGCATTCCCTGTAACAGTAACTATTTCCTCTTTTAGTTTTTCATATACGGTTTGTCTGCAAATATACGGCAGTGTCAGATAAAAAGCCTTTTCTTTGTCCGCCGCTTCCTCCGCCATCCCGGAAAAATGTTTAAAGTCCAGCATATCATAATCCACATAGAGCGATGTGACCTCGGGAAAGGTTAATGCTATGTCAAACTGTTCCTTTGTCATAACCGACACACTGATTTCCTGCTGCCCTCCGCTCATGGGGATGTTGCCATATGCCACCGGTCCGGAATCGCACTGATCAGCCATGCAAGCTGCTGTTCCTTTACTACCGCTGTTGTATGGTGCTGACCCGTAATCAATATCCGTATCATTGAAAGCGACTTTCGCTGTCATTGTATTCCATTCGTCTTCTCCGCTTCTGCGGTATTTTTCCGCTATCCTTTCCTCCAGAAGCCTGATTGCCTCTCTCCTGATGTCGTTCAGCCACGCGACAGGAACAAAGATATTATCCCCTGCATCGGCCGACAGCTCTTCAAAGTAAACAAAAGTATCCCCGGTCCTTTGAAGCGGCGCCAGAAGCTTATCCGCGGTCATTGGCTGTTTTAAGGCCTCCTGGACAACACCGTGATAAGCCGTAACCGTGCAATCCCCACAGGTTACGGTAAGCGACAGACGTTCACCGGTGACGGCCTTTAAGCTTCCCCTGATTTTCCTCTTTACATCCCTTTCCAGATAATCGCGGGCAAGCTCGTTAAGGAGTGCATTGTTTCTGGTACGGTACACCTTGTCCCCCCTGCGTATGGATGCCTGCCGCCATTCCTTCGCCATGGTCTCAGAGCTGTTTTTTCTGTTTCCTGAAGTCTGCATTACCGCGGCCGCTGTTTTCCTTACATCCGCTCTCATCTGCAAGTGACTCTTTCTTTGTGTCTGCATTACTGCGGCTGCTGTTTCACTTACCCGTCCGGAAGCTTTTGTTCTGCCATTTTTAGAATCGCCCTTGGAAGCAGTCACGTTGTCCTTATGATTATCCCTGCCGCCCGGCCTTATCCCGATGTTCGCCGTCAATAGCTCTCCCCGTTCCAAAGAGTCTTTCACGGTAAATTCATAATCCTGTCCGCCTCTGATTTCAAGAACATCCTGCGCGTTTATCCGCTCCGTCAGGATAATGGATACCCTGCTTCCTGATACCGAAGCAACCTCTCCGACAGATACGCCGCTATGGTTCGGCCGGCCCATCGACATCATTTTTCTTCCATGATAGGTTTTGATGTAACCCTCACTAAAGCCTCCGCGGTTAAAGACATCCTGAAGCTTTATCATGTCCCCGGCAAAGGCTTCACCCCTCAGATACTGATCATAGCCGTCCTTGCCAAGCTCATAATATAAATCCACACATTTACGGTAAACCATTGATACCGCGGCCTTCGATCTTGAACGAATTGATACCGGCCTCAATAAACTCGGGGATAAGAGCCGCCATATTAATATCCTTCGGGCTGAGCAGATATTTTTCCTGATCGGAAGAAAGCTTTTTATCTCCCAGAAAAAGCTGATAGGGCATACGGCAGGGTTGCGCACACCGCCCCCGGTTGCCGCTTCTTCCGCCGATGATGCTGCTCATCAGGCATTGTCCGGAATAACAATAGCACAGTGCGCCGTGTACAAAGGCCTCTATCTCAAGCTTCGTGTTCTCACGAAGGATTTGTATCTCTTTTAACGACAGTTCCCTGGAGGCAACAAGCCGGGTTACTCCGTAATCCTTTAAAAGATTCGCTCCCTGCGCCATGGTAAGCGTCATCTGGGTGCTTGCATGAATTGGCAGCTTTGGGAAATGTTCATGGATGAAGTGCAGCACACCGACATCCTGTACGATTACTGCGTCCAAACCCTGCAAATAGTATTTCTCCAAAAAAGAATAAAGCTGTCCGGCAAGTTCATCCTCCTTTAATAAGGTATTGACGGTCAGATACAGCTTCTTGCCTCGAATATGAGCTTCATCAATTGCCCGAAGGAGTACTCCGGTATCCGGATTATCGGCATAAGCTCTTGCTCCAAAGCTGCTTCCACCGATATATACCGCATCACAGCCGGCATTCATTGCCGCCCGCATTCCGTCATAGGAACCAGCAGGCGCTAATATTTCAACTTGCTTTTTCATCTAATCAAACCCCTCTGTTGCCATAAAAATAAATAAAAAAACAGGCTGTCCAAAATCAGCAAATGCACCGTTTCCGAAAGTAGATCGAAACTTCTTACATGATTTATTTTGGGCAGCCTTTGTCAAAAATTACTTATTTTTTTTCGCATCGCTTAGCTCTGTTTCCAAACGAATCACTTTTTTCTGAGTTTCATACAGCTCTTTTCGCAACTCCTCAAGCTCCTTCTTAGAGGAATCAAGCTTTGTCTGAACCGATATGATTTCATGCTTCAAGTCAAAGATTTCTTTCACCTTTGAGTCGTTATCCTCTTCGGTTTCCCTTATCCTGTCCCTTGTCTTGAAATAGTCGTCAGCAATATTGATCTGTATCAGAATATTTTTTAAATCTGCGTCTAAAAATTTGTAGGCATCCCTGTTTTTAAATTCGCTATGTTTACTGTTAATATAGGAGGCGATCTTCTGTAAATAATCTTCACCCTCGTATCCGCTTATTGTATATCGTTTGTTATTAATAATAACTTCAACATCGTGATACTTATTATTCATCATTGTGCCCCCCGACCTTTAAAAAAGTAAACATACGCTTAAGTGTTTTTATTCATTATATCTTATGTTTTAACGTTATACAAGCCTGCTGCCAAACATAATTCAGTTTCAATTTTCATCCCTTTTTTGCAGTTCCAGCCCGACATGGCTGTACGCCAGTTCCGTTGCCGTCCTGCCTCTCGGTGTACGCAGAATCAGCCCATTCTGAACCAGATAAGGTTCATAAACCTCCTCAATCGTACCGGCGTCCTCTCCGATTGTCGTGGCAATTGCCTCGATCCCGACCGGGCCCCCGCCAAATTTTTCAATCATGGTAACAAGGATTTCCCGGTCGATATGGTCAAGCCCGAGCTTGTCCACCTCAAGAAGATCCAGTGCAAAACCGGCTACTTCCTTCGTAATTCTGCCATCATATTTCACCTGCGCAAAATCCCTCACTCTCTTAAGCAGGCGGTTGGCCAGACGCGGAGTGCCTCTCGATCTTCGGGCCAGCTCCACCGCACCTTCCTCATCGATCTCCACATGAAACACTTGAGCCGATCGTAAAATGATCTGTTTCAGTTCTTCGATTGTATAAAAATCGAGCCGGTCAACGACTCCAAAACGATCTCTGAGCGGCGGTGTCAGCATTCCCGCTCTTGTTGTTGCTCCGACCAGCGTGAATTTGGGCAGATCCAAACGGATGGATTTTGCGGCCGCGCCCTTCCCGATAACGATATCAATCGCGAAATCCTCCATCGCCGGATATAACAACTCCTCCACCTGACGGTTCAGACGGTGGATTTCATCCACAAAAAGCACGTCGCCCTCGGAAAGATTGTTAAGAATCGCCGCCATTTCACCCGGCTTTTCAATCGCCGGTCCCGACGTAATCTTAATATTCACGCCCATCTCATTGGCAATAATCCCGGCAAGCGTGGTCTTTCCGAGACCCGGCGGTCCGAAAAACAATACATGGTCCAGAGTCTCCTTCCTCTGCCTGGCTGCCTCTATGTAAACCTTAAGATTATCCTTGACCTTTTTCTGTCCGATATAATCGGTGAGCAGCTGTGGTCTTAAGGTGCCCTCAAGTCCCTTATCCTCTTCCATTAAATCCGTAGAAATCATTCGTTTCGCCATTATCTTCTCCAATACCCTTTATGCCATTTTCTTAAGACACAGCTTCAATATCTCCTCAGAGCCCATATCCTCGCTAATATCCACCTGATTGACGATCTTTAACGCATCCGCTCCGGAATATCCCAGCACGGTAAGAGCCTGTACCGCTTCTTCCTTCTTCCCGAAGATACCGGAAGCCTCCATCCTGGAAGACTGGTTTATAAGCCGCTGCTCAAAAGCAGTTTCCAGTTTGAACTTATCCTTTAACTCCAAAATCATTTTACCCGCCGTCTTATTCCCGATTCCGGGTGCTTTCGCAATTGTCTTGGCATCCTCGGCAAGTACCGCAAATCGGATTTCGTCCGCGGAAATCGCAGACAGAATTCCCAGAGCGCCCCTGGGACCGATACCGTTGACGGTGATCAATAACTTAAACATCTCCAGATCATCCCTGGTGAGGAAGCCGAATAAATTGAGAGCATCCTCGCGTACATGAAGATAAGTATACAGCTTTATCGTGCTTCCCCTGGGAGGCAGCTCCATGATGGCCGAAGAAGGAAGGCTGACCTCATAGCCGACATTCCCAACCTCTAAGACGACATAGCTCTCCTTGACCTCAGCCAGTTCCCCTTTCAGATAACCAATCATTTTTCATGTCACCTCATTTACTTTTTGAAATTTATTTATCAAGTCGTATATTTTCTTAATCCGGCAGCTTTTCAAAATGGCCTCTGGAAATATTTAAACGTCCTTCCTTCAGGTAATTTAATACCTCATAGGCAGTGATTCCCAAAGCCTCCGATATCTGGAGGGCGTTACTGTTCGGATATTCCTTCAGATACTGCTCAATATCATCAAAATGGTCACTGTCAAGCTTTCTGCAGTCCTCACAGGCATAAGCCTTCAGCCTTGACATAAAAATCTTATGGCAGTGCTTGCATACATTGGTATACATAAAGACTCCTTTCTGCCGGCATCACATTAACGGAGCGAAAAGATTCAGAACCATCTGGAATGCCTTGATATAAAACGGTCTCCGTTTCCATTCCTCATAAGTCACTTCCCTGCACTGTTCCATGGTCTCAAGTAAATCCTTCTTAATCACATCCACCGTACCCTCATCGCATACCCAGACACCGCATTCATAATGGAGATGGAAGCTTCTGAAATCCATATTTATGGTTCCGACAATAGCACAGTCCTCACTGATAATCGTCTTGGCATGGATAAAACCGGGAACATATTCAAAAATCCTTACACCTGATTCCAATAATCTCCCGTAATTATAATTGGTAAGAAGCTTAACCGCTCTCTTGTCCGGAATCTTCGGCGTAATGATGCGTACATCGATTCCGCTGATTGCCGCCGTGGTCAATGCGTCTCTCATATCATCTTCAATTATAAGATACGGAGTAGTAATGTACAATATTTTCTTTGCGGAATTAATCATCTGCTTATAGCTGTTTTCCACCGGATTTCTGGGGTTATTGGCGGGGCCGTCCGATATCACCTGGCAATAAACATCATTGGCCGGAAAGTCTTTCGTCGGACGGAACGGGTTGTAATCCAGGGGGGCACTATCGGCGGATGCCTCCCACATCTGCAGAAAGGTGACTGTAAGTCCCCAGACCGCATCTCCCTCGACCCTGACCGCATTATCCTTCCACACTCCGAAACGTGTGACCAGATTCACATATTCATCGGCCAGGTTCATGCCCCCGGTAAATCCAGCGTTTCCGTCAACTACAATAATTTTTTGATGGGAACGGTAATTCATATATAATTTGTCGGTATATTTTAAGATTGGATTAAATACCCTGACTTCAAAGCCCTCACTCTCCAAGCTTCTTTTAAAATTCTTTGGGGTACGTAAAACAGCTCCAAAATCATCATAAAGAAAAAGTACCCTTACCCCTTCCTTTATTTTTTTTAGCAACAAGGCATGCATCCTGTCCCAAAGGACGCCTTCTCCGACGATATAGAAATTAATCAGGATAAAGCGACTGGCCTTTTCAATTTCGGCAAAAATAGCTTCAAAGGTATCTTCACCCATGGGATAATAGGTCACCTGATTATTTTTATAAAGCGGGAAGCTGTTGGCCTCCAGGTATCTTGACAGTCTGCTCTTCATAGGATATTTTTCTGTAAACTGTCTTTGTATCTCAGGATCATAATCGTAAAAGCCCGTCCCATGCTTTAATTTGGCGAGCAGGCTTTGCTCGATCTTGCGTCCCCTGCGGTTGCCCCAGAGGAGAAACATGATATGCCCCGTAATCGGTAAAGCGGCTATAATACAAATCCAGCTGATCTTATAAGAGGAATTCCGGTGGTCGTTCACCAATCCGATGATAATGATAATACTTAATATCTGTATAAATGTATAAATATATATCGTGTAGCCCTTAAGGAATACAGATAATGCAATAACCATGGCAAATTGGAGCAGAACCAGCAAGCCCGTGACAATCGCCCGAATGATACCGCTTAAATAGTTTTGTATCCTGCCGGTTACATTTTCCTTCAAATCCATGCCAAATACCAGCGTTCCTTTCTTTGTTAATTTTTCCTTCAGATCATTGAAAGCATCCTGACGTTTCATTACTTTCATGCCGGGGAAAGCCTTGAGCAAACGAATATGTATCCTCGAAGCCTTCAAACCCTGGTAGCGCTCCTGGAATTCCTTCAGTTTTGTCTCTATATCTGATTTGATATTCCTGATCTCTCTTCTGCCAATTGCTTTTTCATCCTTATTGTTCTTGTGTTTTACCTCAACCAGGGACCTGATTTCCGAGAAAATGCCCGTAATACGGATTCCGAACAGCTTTTCCTTAAATTCCTCTCCCGTTTCATATAATTTCGTTGCAGTAGCATAGGCAAGCATATCCTGACGCAGGCCGTGAAGCTTTGTCAGCAGTTGGTCCAGCTTTACGGTATTAATAGACGTAACAATAATATCTGCTATAATCACAGGAACTATCACATAGCCACATATTTCACCGATGTTTTTCGGGATGCTTTCAATGATGAAATTCATTCCAGGCTGTAATACATGTAACATAAACAGAGCAAGTAATCCCCAGAATAACGATACGGGCAGGCATACCCTTCCTTTAAGATTTAAGGGATATTTACTGTAATCCCACCATCTGGCATGAAATAAAAG
>ENA-UOOI01003922-UOOI01003922.1-fermentation-metagenome-genome-assembly--contig:-NODE-3922-length-10417-cov-2.599981_pt1 | contig 10417 bp, 11 predicted proteins | sample MGYA00245779_ERZ724027 | MGnify/ENA primary metagenome ERZ724027 (study PRJEB28704, sample SAMN03018318) | fermentation metagenome | biome: anthropogenic terrestrial biome; feature: soil; material...
TAAAGTGAGTGGTACTTTTCGATGGCCTTATGGACCGGCTTCCATGCGTATGTGAACAATGAGGTGACCTCGATCACGTCGGGCTTGAACTGAGACTCGTTGGTTATTCCCCTCACTAGCTGTACTCGGTTCCCACGGGACCGGTGATACGATGCCAGCTTCATCAACCCCAGCGGAGGGTACCTCGTATAGTAATCTGGCTCGACCAACAGTACGTTCATTGACCTCGCATATTGTTGCGATTATTTAATGGATCCTAAGAAAAAGAGGTAAAAGGATCCTTCTTGATCATTATCGAAGGATCTATGGTTTGAACGGCTTCGATTTTTCGACCACACGACAGACGAAGTCGAGCATCATGTACAGATCGGCCCGCAAGTAGTACTTCTCCTCCTCAGAGGCTCCCTCGAACCAAGCGTACTCCGGCTTTCCGGAGTTATGCTTGGACATGTTGTCCATCAGGTCAAAAACAGCATATGCCAGAACCCCAAATCTCCTATTGCGTTTTGCAGCATTACAATCTTTCTTCAAGCCATCTAAGGGACCGGCCATGGTCAGCAACGGGTCTCTTCCATTCTTCCCGTTCACAGCATCCCAGTCATATGCCTCCCGTGTTAGTTCATTAATCTCATTTGTCGTTAGGCCTGTTTTCCTCTGAAGGATGTTCTTCAAAGCAGTGGTTGACATCATCGCGAACTCTTCCTTCCCCGAGGAGTTCCTCTTCCTCAATTCCTTTTTAATCTCTGGATGGGCGCTATTTAGTACCTGCTGGAGATAGGCCTTGGCGAGATCTACGCTGTCTGGCGTTTTTGGTGGCGTAGCCTCATCTCTTTTCAACGACTCACCGTTCAACAGCCTATCTAACTCTTCCACGTGCTTAGCAGCGGTGGAATCGATGACCGATCGCATTTCCTGCAAAGCCTCGTCTTTTGGATAACTCTGCGTTCGTGCAAGTTTTTTAGCAATATTGTCCCTTTTTACTCTAGCGCCGTTAAGGTCACCTTTTTCGAGGTCCTTTTTGGCTTTATTGAGGAGACTAGGGGCCATCCTTCCAGATTGATACCGGTTCATCTCCGGCAGTTGAGTGACGAAGTCGCCCACCTGATCTAAAAATAGCTCGATTGTATCATTGTTGTATTCGAAACTGTTCCGAGGGGCATTCTCAACAAGCTCTTTTGCAAGTATGTGGATTTCGCCATATTGCCATGCATTGTATATTACGCTGGCCTGTTTGATAACCAGGGCACTATCTCCAATGGTGAACCCTTTCTTTTTGAAGAATATGCCCGAATTTGGCCCCTTTACGATAGCGTTCTTATCGGTGGTCAGGAACCAACCGATGGCGACCACTCTGTCATCGACCTTGAACTCTTTCCAGGTGATATCATCAAAGAAAGGCTCTGATGTGGTCGGTGGCCTGAAGACGATATCACCGCATGATGTGACACGTATGGATGAAAAACGTACACCGGCCCGCTCAAGACGATTGTCGATTTCCTGGGCAGGTTCGAAAACATCATAATTCAACGGGGCCGGTATGGTCCTAGCTAGATGCTCGTAGATTTCCTTCTTCAAAAATATATGCTTCTGTGTACGTAGGATTGACTCAAGACGGATCTCTGTAAAATGCGAGTCATTGTCCTCATCCGTCCCCAATGGTAGGATCTCGATTTCCCCTGTCGATTTGGTCAATACCACGGTTACAGGATCGTTCGTGCCCATTTGCTCTCTTAGCCTATCGCAGTTCACCTGTACCCTTAACTTACTGCAGCCCCTCTTCTTCGTTATTACAACTATCCTCCTGCATGCAGGCACTCCACTCCATATCCCTATCCCTCTCCAGCCGACCTCATCTTCGCCTTTGTTTGATTTACCGACATGAAATGCAGAGTTGAGCTCGTCCCTGTCCATCCCATTGCCATCATCCCTTATGACGAGGTCGTTCCCGTCATTCTCAAAATCTATGCGTATGTTGGCAGCTTTGGCATCCACACCATTTTGGACATATTCCCGCAGGCAGTTCAAATTTCCATCATATAGCCCGGACGTTATCACTTCCATAATATCCGAGCCGACAGATTCTTCCTCGAACAACATTTATTCTCCTCCGATTTATCTAGCCTAGTATCTTGACCATTCTCCATTCTCCATGCGATGGTCTCCTGGCTCATGGGCTGCTTTCAAAAAACATTCAGCATGGATCATAGCGGTACGAGTGCAAACTGTGCATTTCAAGAGGTCCTCGGCCCGACGCGTCTGAAGCTCGTATCCGAGCTCACCGTCGGTAATCTGTCGAGGACAAAGGAAACATTTGACCTCTTGTCCGTACTGACTGGGGAAAAGGAAGCAGGGGCCCATATAATCTACAATGAACTTGTCCCAAAATATCGGAAGGGACTGCATGCGGTGCAGCTCTTCTAGATGAGCGATGCGTGAGCGCTGTTCATCAATCTTCTGTTCTAAATCGGCCAACCTCTGAGCGGTCGTTCTCTTTTCGGCCATTTATTCACTACTCCCCAATATCCCCTCGATCTCCGCCAGCTTCTCCGCCACCTGGCGGCCCTTATCAGTCAGTTGCACGAACTTGCGGAACGGGCGCTGATGCTCCTGCTCCTCAATGACAAGACCAGCGTCCTGAAGTCCCTTAATTCTGTCAGGGACTGTCCTTGACCCAGTCGATAGAACTGATGTTAAAACTCCCTTTATGTAGGGTTCCTTGGCTTCCAGTAACGTTATCAGAATGCTGACTGCATGGCGATCCTCCAAGATTTGCGCCTTGTACGTTACACGGTCCACACTCCCATTATTATGTGTGAAGTCATAATATTTGCATCGTACATATAACATAGCACAAACCGCAACCATTAAAACGTGTTAGTACTATGTAGGTCGTGCCTAGCAATATCTGCAAGGCTTTAGGCAGTATGCTACCACGATACGGCTGCCGGAGACTGAGAGCATCCAACAGCGAGCGTTAACGCTTCACGGCCAGGGAGGTGTTCCGCGGTCCCCGGGGGTGTGTGGTAGCGCCCCCGGCCTACGCGCTCCCTGGCAAACATCACGAGGTCATGAAAAATGGGACGGACTCCGACACACAATGCGGAAGGAGCAGCCCCAGCATTCATTGACCGCATCATTCTGACCAATGGCCAGGCGGGGCTTCGACCGACTAGCGATTTCTTCCCCACCATCCGCCCCGCTGGCCTTTACCCTCTCTTCTGGGGGTCGAACTAACTATGACTGCCCGCCGCAATACTCGGTCCGGAGGTAAAAATGCCAAGAAACGAAAGGCAATCCCCGACCAGGGGGTGGGGTCCTTGAGATTGGGACGCTATCCCTTCGCCGCAGGCATACCATATTTCGTTGAGAAGAAGAAAGGCGTCTGGCGTGGGAGAACCACGATCCCGGCGAGAACGAGGGACCTGAAGCTCATGGCCGAGACCATGGAGCGATTGAAAGACCAGGGCGATGTTTTCACGACCGACCCGCGTCATATGAGCGAGCCAGACATGCGCGCCTATGCCGATGAGATCAAGCGGCTCGATCCCGACACTCAGGCATTGCGCCTGAGGCTCTTGAACGACTACCTATGCTCATTCAAGAATCGCCGGATGGATGACCTGATCAATTCAGGAGATCTCCTGATACCGTCAGCTGGGCCGAAGCCCATCCGGACCATCAACCCGGAAGATCTGGTCAAAATATTCGAGTCTGTGAAAGATATCGAGGGCTGGCACGGCTCAGTTGGTAAGGGCATGGTGTCGATATACTTCGGCACCGGCTTCCGGCCGTCCGAGCTGCGCCTGGCAGAGTACAGGGACCTTGACCTGAAGAAGGAGCGCCTGTTCGTCAGCTCGCCCAAAGGCGAGGGTAACTGGGCGACCAAGGTATGGGTGGACTTCATCCGCCCGGACGTGATGCCCATGGTCCGAGAGTACGACCGTGAGCGGAAGGATTACCTTGAGGATAACGGGATCGAGAATGCCCGATACCTGTTCCCCAACCTGCACTGGCACACCGGCTTTTACTCGGAGGCCAGTTTCCGCAGGATCAAGGCCAAGATCTCCGAGGCGTCAGGAGTGGACTTCTCCCTCAAGATGTTCCGGGCGACCTTGACCACCTTGACCGTGAACGGCGACCTGTCGAGGTTGCCGGCCATGGGCATGCAGCTCCGTCAGTCGAACTCGGAGACGATAAAAAAGTTCTACGCCGACATACAGCGAGCGAACGTAGGCAAGCAGCTCAAGCCCGCGTGGCAGGAAACGCCCGTTTTACGGCGCGCGGAGACAAACCTCAACGAGATCCGCAGAAACGATCTGGACGCTTTTGCTCACAGACCCCCTGCTATTGACTTTGATAACACATCATCTGGATGGGAAGAGTGGCGCACACGGAGGGGTATAGACCCATTGCCTTACCTCTCGGGCGTTTATCCTTGAGCTTAGCTCGTCTCGAGCCCTTACGAGCTCCGGACGAGCTGCTCGAGGAGGTGAGTTGTTCGCCTCGCGGCGATATCCTCGCCTCGTCGGCGAGAGGGTCGTGAGTTCCTCTTAACTCTTCGCTCGACGAGCTCGATATTTTTTTCTTCCGACCTCTTCTTGGCATCCCCATCCCACTTACGGTGTTTTCTTTGCCATGAACGTAGAAACGAGCGAGAGCGTTCGCTCGCCACAATCACTTTTCTTTGTTATCTTGCTCAAGATGAAAGTCACAAAGAGAAAGAGCACGGAAATGTGTGAATCTCTAGCAGGACTTTCATCTCGATTTAATTGATCAATATCTTAATTTTCGTTTATTCAGCAGCGAGTTTATATGCGTTGTGATTAAAAACCAATTTCGCAAATAATAATTATTCCAGTAGGAATTGAGGAAGAAAAATCGAGCATTCTGGACAGTCTGGCATCTGCCTGATACCGGACGGGCCGATAAGTGTACTCTTATCGGTAACATAACACATTTTTCATAACGGCTTTATTTATTATTACTAATGCAAAACAACATCGAAACATGCCTGGTGGGATGGAATCGCGATAATCTTATCGTCTTCTCCCTTGTTGTTTTCGGTCGTTTATATGGTCATCCGGGGGACCATACTCCCCTCTCGCAGGACGAGCGAAGTCGACCAATGCTCAAGGCACCTCTGGCCGATGCCGTCCCCGCATCGCCGCTAAATCGCCCGGTATCATCCTAAGAGGAGAACCATTGACATGGAAGATGCAATGTCTGGACATCAGTCGTTATGGCCATAGGAGAGTTAAGAAGTCCTCCCGATTGCATCGGAAACAGGTCGCGAGAATGTCGTCTTACCATTATTATCCGAGGCCAAACGCCTCAATTATCCAACATCACCTTATGCCGTTTGCCGTCAGAAGGCCGAGAACAAGAGATACCAGACGTTTCTGCCAGGATATCGGACGAAATTTCGAGGATACTGGCACAAATCGAGGAGATACCGGACGGTGGAGCGTGGCTGGACCATACTTTGCTCGGAAGAATGGTTTATCGACTCCGAACGGTAACGATTACCCTAGTACGTTGCCTCTCGGGAACCGGCTCCCTTACGCGCGTGTAATGTTCTAAGGCGCTAACGACAGGTTTGCGGAAGCAAGGGGCGTGCACAGAGTGATTATTCCGGACGAATCGGTCGAAACCTTGCTTGAGAAGGCGGTCTCTTGCCGGGGAAAGATTCAATCATCGTATGAAGGGTGTAGCTTTGGTCGAGACTGCCGTGAGGTACTTCTCCGACCGTTATGGTATATTGGGCAAAAATAAAAAAAGGCGGAAGTGGGTCTCGCCGACGTTCTCCTCGACTTGCAGGGAAGAAGGCGTACCGATGATCATTCGCTCGTTAGCGTCGAATCTAACTCCGATAAGACTGTGGTCTCGATTGCTCGCATACTCCACAACACACTCCCTTTGAAGTCCGAATGATTTATCGACTGACGGGAAGGGGACTTCATGGCGTGCATCGAATTAGAAGATGGGGTGAGTTTCATGTTCCTAGCATGTTGACTATGTGATAGTAGATATTTTGGTAATGAGCAGCAATATGATGGCAGCAGTAGAAAACTGGCAATAATAAGTGCTCATTCCAGCGCTCGGTGCCGACGATTAAGCGATTCAGCAAGTCCCCAACGTCTGTTTGTCCATTATCGAACGGATATCGGATACGCGGTATTGCGCTATGGACTGACCATCTCGAACCGACGATCTCACAACCATTAGCGACGATTAAAGAGCTATCCAGCTGTCAAACTCTATTCTTGTTCAAAAACATGATTAGGAAATCCGGTATCGTATTGATACCGGACATATTGGTCATGCACTAAATCGATGCCAGAACCTGTCCATCGCACCTAAGATAAGATGTTGACAGCTCCTCAAGCCCTATAAGAAGATACACATAGCTGTGAAGAAGTAAATGAACACCTCGTCTTATCACAAAGGGGATTGGACGTTCGAAAAAATCCGTTCTGACCGATTAGGTGTAATAAGATAGGATTAGATAAAAATATAGTAGTCAAACACAATCTCACAATTGGGGAGTCGAGAATGGTCACCATTGCACCAGCATTCGATAACAAGATACATTCTCCAGAAATTGCAGATGCTTTAAAGGCTATATTCAGTCGCTCGGAGATATCAGCTATTCGCGAGATACATTCTGCCCGTGCTAACGGTGAAAAATACCCTCAACTGTTTGCCATGGCCAGCGCTCTTGATGTGAGAATCGGCGGCGATGGGCGCTTAGAAATAATCTGTTTCAGGCGGAATCACCACGACCATACTGGGAATTACAGGGACGGCTACAGGGATGTATTCCGACCTCTTCAATATGCCATAAGGGACTGCTTCGCAACCATCAATTGGCCCATTCCACGAGGGGGAGTAATGTGGAGCTGTGGCCATGTGGAAAGCGTGTTGAAGAGAAGATTTGAGGACCAATTGAAAGGGATTGAAAATCTACCGATGGGGACGATTATCCAGAGGGTCGAAAGGAAGGGGCGGCTGCTCGATCAATCCACAATTGCTACCCTGCGTAATATCAATTCGGCGTTCTGTATAGCCAAACACGATTTCTCGGATGAAAGCGTGCCAGACGAGTACCAAGACGACCCTAACACGCCTACATTCAACCTGCTGGAGGCCATGGCCACGTTCTTCATCTGTAGAAAAATGGGCATGGTTCTGAATCCAAGCCTCGCTGCCTTAGCCAGCTATGAAGCTAATAAAACAGTGGAAAGAGAAGATTTCCTTCAAGTAATCATTGAGAAGGTCGGAAAGTTGGATAATTGTTGATTTCAGTAAGTTTGTTTTTGTGCAGCTCTCTCTGTGAAATCATTCATACTGGTTTAATCCAGTAGTTCGCGTGGAAAAATGTGATGAACTGTGAACATATGTTGATCAACCTAAAGCAAATGATACAAATTGGGTCTTGCACATCGGTGTCTCCGCGCAGATAGAGCGTAGTTGTGCACAAGGAGATATCTCCCCAACATAAACCAGATGATTTTAGATATTTAACCATCTCCACTGTTGTGTCCTTCAGATAAGGATCGTAATCGTAGACCTCACCAACAGTGGAAAAATGTAGTAATTCGGATGTATCTGTGACATTTCCCTGCGACCACCCCTCGTTGCGTCGAAAATAATTATTGTACTGATCTACAATATCTTTGCCGGTGTCTGGCGATCCAAGAACAAAATACTTGCCACTGATAATATCTGGGCTATGCCTGTGAATGTTCAAGTGTCTTAGTTTTAAAACATCGTTCGTTTCGAACTCTTCTTTAAGCGCCTCCCAAACCTCGAAAAAGTCCTTTGCTTCAGCGCTATCAGACCGTGCGACTGCTCTACTGAACGCTTTCCGGATTTTGGAATCCTCTGATATCCCAAAACGAAAATGAACGTTTGCCTCATCTAGTAAATAATCTGGAATGGAATTGACCGCGTTTATCAAAGCTGAAAAATAAAACACTATCTCTCGTTCATCGCACGCTCGGTCCATGTTTTTTTCATAAAAAGAATTTCGCTTCCTCATATTTATCACGAGCCGCCATGGTATTACCTTGATATGCCAGTAATCACGTTGTTGGTTCAAAGTTGTTCTTCATTTTTGCATCTGAGGAATTGCATATTTCTATCCTTTTCATTAATGGTAAATTATGACTAACGCCCGAGTTGAGAACCTTTACCACGATTTCAAAGATATTGTGCTAAAAGAAGCACAGGCCTTGGAGCGGGTTGATCTCTACAAAGAGCATAATTCTAGCTTAATAGGCTCGTATGGAATAACGAAGGAGAATTACGAAGCCAATTTCGAGTTAGCCGAATCCATAAAAAAGGATTCTTGACCATCGGTTCATTACCGAGCTGTTCAACCATATGGAATCAACTGGGATGGGAACGGGCGAAATGATCTCCGAGCTCATGAATACGAAGAGTGATTATCTGGCCACATATTGGTCCGAGATGAACGGACATGGCCCGGGAGAGATTGTCCTTGATTATCGCTATCAGCCGGAAAGCCCAGGCTCATTCCCACATCTCGGCCTTATATTCCTTCTATCAATTGAGCGAACCCCCAATGGTTATAAAATCGCTCTGAACGACAGGCAGAGAATTCAATGGGCCGTGGACGATCTATTGAAGCGAAAGGGCGTGGTAAAAGGATAATCAGATTGGCAATCATCCTTTTTGTGAATGTTGATGAGCACGTAGATCCCGCACCTGTCAACCATTCATCTCCTGTGCTGGAGCGATCGGAGAATAAAAAGGATGGTCTTTACCGTGCAGTGTATAATGAGATGGTAAATTCTGGCATTTAACAATAAACTATTTTTAGAATATTTGTCCCTGGGAAATCTGGGCTCAAGCATAGGATGGTCGGGCATTACCAGATATTCGAACTGGTATCTGTTAGATACCGAGCTAATCGAATTGTCAATACTTCACTCGCGATAATTTGATTTTACCACTAAGGACGTCAGAGAGTTTAATCGCTGTGAAATTTTGGAAAGTTGAATTTGGAATTTGCATTATAGTATCTGGCCCTAGGTAATCTAAATAGCATTTACCAACTTGGTGTAGGCACGTATTGAACCCTTCATTGTACGTCTCAACCGCCCTGCCAATATCGATTTCGATCCTTTCCAAATCGCCTTGCCAATTATCGATGATTGGGAAAGAAAAATAGATCGGTCTTGGCTCGCCATGTTCATCTTTCTGAATTGCTGTAAATCCACCTAGGAAATGAGCCTTGTTATCTCTAACCAATCTCGACTCATCATACCATTTCATGTCGCGCATTACCTTAGAATAAGTGGGTCCGAAAATATCAGTCCCCGCTAGAATCCGTTCTCTCTGCTTATTGAAATTGTATGAACAGGTCTCTTTTGTATCAAAGACAAACAAATTGATATTTCCAATGGTGCCCAGTGTTCTGGATAAGAAAGCGTGTTGAATCAATGGGCAGATGAGCGCCTGACAAAGTTTTTTCCGGCGTGCGTGAGCACGTCGGCTTGGTGAAAATCAATGCCAGGCAACGATGTCTTGGACCACCGGGTACAAAACCATTGGCATGTGAACGACGAACGCTACGTGCGTCGCGGCGAGTCGGCGGCGGTCGATGCCGCCGACTGGCGTCGCTCGCTGACGCGAGTCAACAAGAAACGACGCGGGCGACCGTTCGTGCTGCCGCCGGCGATGCTGGCCTCGCTTCGTGCAATGATCATCGAGATGCGCATCTCGTATCGAGCGGCCGAAGGGCATCTTCGTAGAATGCTGTCGGCGCTCGACATGAAAGCGCCGGACCATACGACCATATGGAAGCGCCTGGCGGCGCTTCGGGCGGTGCCGCCGGCACCGCCTCGGCAGGGCGTCATCGTCGCCGTCGACTCGACCGGGTTCTCGACGACGCTGAGGAACGAGTGGATGAGGGATCACTGGCACAAGCATCGAGGCTTCGTCAAGGCGCACGTGATGATCGACGTTGAAACGCTCGAGGTGCTGGCCGTCGTCGTCACTGACGACACGGTCAGCGACGGTCGCGCGTTCGCGTCGCTGATCGAGCGGGCGCTCGAGCGCGGCATCGTCGTTCGCAGGGTGCTGGCCGACGGCGCGTACGATATGCGTGAGAACTTCGATATCCTCGATGCTAACGGCATCGAGACGGGCATCAGGATCAGACGAGGCGCCTCGAAGAGGCTCATGGGCGGAACTCTGGCTCGTCCGCGAGCGGTTCAAGAGCTCGATCGCATCGGCTTCGAGGCATGGGCCTCGAAGTACGAGTACTCGCTGCGCTGGATGATCGAGTACGTGTTCTCTGCGGTGAAGAGAACGCTCGATGGCGGCATGAGGTCGCGTCGACGCGACCTAATGTTCTCGGAGGTCGAGAACAAGTTCTGGACGTGGAACG
>ENA-UOOI01003923-UOOI01003923.1-fermentation-metagenome-genome-assembly--contig:-NODE-3923-length-10413-cov-4.144236_pt1 | contig 10413 bp, 9 predicted proteins | sample MGYA00245779_ERZ724027 | MGnify/ENA primary metagenome ERZ724027 (study PRJEB28704, sample SAMN03018318) | fermentation metagenome | biome: anthropogenic terrestrial biome; feature: soil; material...
GAATGTAAGCTCACTTATGTTTACGATACCAAAGGATTTTATCAGCCTGTTTATCGATTTACCGGATATATCAACAATAAGGATAATTCATGGGATTGTCAGATCCCTGCTTTGGCAAGATAACACTTGATGTTTTTGGATTTTTCAAGACGGATAGGAAGGCGCATATTGGGTTTTTATCTGGTTTGTATGCACCTTCATTACGAAATAATATGAATCAGTTACATCGCCTTACGGCCATCTTCTGTTGTGTCAAGGGTATGCATTATACACATTCACAAAAGAAATATTTGACGCGTCTCTACATCCTGAGTGTCCTGATGGCCGTGTTTCAGGCATATGCACAGGCTGAATTAAATATGATCCGAACTTGGTTTTCTATATGTCTAATCATCTATATACTGGATATGAAGGAAAAAAATCCAGAAAGATATAAATGGACACTATGTGCTTATATCATTTATCAGGTTTTCGCCTGTATTATTAATGCTATTCTGGTTTTCCAAAGCAGCGCTTATTCAGAGACTTTTTTCATCTATCTCTTTCCTGCACTCATGGGGAGTATTTTTGCTTTGGATGGCGGACTTGTGTATGTTACCGTTGGCCTGGTCATATACCTTTTTCAAGATGATAAAGTGAAATTATCTGTGAGCTATAGCTTAGGTGTTGCTGCTTATACTTTTTTAATGGCATATCCGGTTATTCCAGCGGTTCTTTTTAGAATTCGGCAATTTTTTCCATTTGGTGATATCATAAGTGATGTTTTTACTTATCTGTTAGAAGCGATTATAGGAATTGAACCTATGCAGATGAGCTCTGATCTGCTTCACGAAAGTTACCAATGGATGATGATATTTGCCTTACCTTTTGTGCTGTTATATAATGAAAAAAAAGGCCATAATTTGAAATGGTTTTTCTATATATTCTACCCAGTACATATTATTCTCTTCTGGTTCATTTCTCACAAAGTATTTGGCCTTGCATAAGCATCCAAAATAATAAGTCCGACATCCTATTCAACCTTGTTGTTCAAGAAAGTAATGATCATGAAAACGAATTAATTTCTTCTATGCTCATAAATACATCTTCAAATTTTAAGGATTCCCCGACCGCAAAAACGTCTTTTTCTAAATCATATGATAATTCGAGGCGTTCACGCATTCTTCGAATCACAAAGTATGGATTTTTTAACATTCAGTTTTGACCCTTTGACACGATAGCTGTCACCCGTTATACTTAGCATATGGCAGTGATGAAGCAGCCGGTCAAGAATCGTTGTTGCCACAAGCTGTCCGGATATCATTTCATGATACAGTTGATCTACCAGTTCCTTTGCATTCACAAAAAGTACAGTTTTCCGAGTTCTTCAATCTTGTCTTTGTCCAGCGTATGATTGAAACTGTAATCAATGTCATTCCGTGTTGCCGGCGAATCGGAGCAAACAGCGATTAGCAGGAGCAATTCTTTGTTCAATGACTCGTTAAGTGGACTTAAAAGTTTCTAATTTTTAGATGGAATTGTGATATAATTGTTGTAGGATAAAAGATAAAATTGAATTTGGAGGGTTATCATATGCGCATAAACTTTAACGAAATAGAGGAGCAAAAGGTATCTGGAATGAATGGTGGCACGGGAGAAATGTCAGCCAAAATGTTTATGAACGAAAATGGTAAAATCATTCCATGCCGTATTCATGCGGGTGGCTCTATTGGTATTCACACTCATAAAACAAGTGATGATATTAACTATATCCTGTCAGGTTCCGGCAAAGCGATATGTAATGGTGTGGAAGAAGTTCTTGCTGCGGGAATCTGTCATATATGCCCGAAAGGTTCTGAGCATAGCATCATTAACACTGGTGATAATGATTTAGTTATGTTGACAGTTGTTGTAGAACGGTAACTTAGAATCTGCGGAGGAGATGACTATATGGATTTGGCAGGAAAATTATCGAAAGGATAAAAAACTATGGAATTTACTACAATTGAACAAAATGGTGTTAAGGTCACGATTGTTGCCAATGATGAGAAGATCATCACAGATATCCAGTCAGCATTGGATTTGCTGGCAACGGTAGACTATGAAACAGGAGCCAACAGAATCATTCTCAACAAGGATACGGTGGACGATTCATTCTTTGTCCTGAGTTCAGGACTTGCCGGTGATGTTTTACAGAAATTTATCACCTATCATGTGAAAGTTGCTATATATGGCGATTACAGTAAATATACAAGCAAACCATTGAAGGATTTTATTTACGAGTCGAACAGAGGCAATGATATTTTCTTTGTTTCAACAAAAGCGCAAGCTGTGGAGAAGCTAATCAATGCCCGATAATAAGAATATGAAAAACATTTTTCTAATTGGTGGAACCATGGGCGTAGGGAAAACAACTGTCTGCGAGATCTTGAAAAACAAACTGAATAACTGCGCCTTTCTTGATGGAGACTGGTGCTGGGACATGCATCCATTCCAAGTAACAGACGAAACAAAGCAGATGGTTCTGGAAAATATCTGTTTCCTTTTAAATAATTTCATCCAGTGCTCCGCTTATGAAAATATTGTATTTTGCTGGGTCATGCATGAACAAAGCATTATCGATACAATCCTATCCCGCCTCGATACTAGTGACTGCAGCATTCATGTAATATCTTTGGTGTGCGGCGAACAGGCACTCCAAAAACGACTGCAGAAAGATGTCGATGCGGGAGTCCGAACGAAAGATGTGATCCAACGGAGCATAGATCGGATACCACTTTACGAAAAGCTGGATTCCGTTAAGGTGGATGTATCAAAAATTGATGCGATGCAGGCAGCAGAACTTATTTGCTCCATAAAATGAAGTCCGGAGAAGCCAGTTCCATGCCATCTCTCGCTACATGAAGCAGGAAAATACAATGATTACCTAATAAAACAAACTTTCTCAATATATAAAGTAGAAGATTTATTTTTCCATTGCTTGGGCTTTCTTAAACACCATAATATTGTTGAATAGCTTCAGCTACATGCTTTGTTGTGCCAATACCGTATTGGTCATCCTGTGTTTCTGCAAGTTTTTGGTTTTGCAAATATTCATTTGCAAGGTCAAGTAAGAAATTCCTTGCATTATCCATGTTTAACATTTGTTTATATAAGAATTCCAGCCTTGCTACTAAAAAATACGTATCCTCCTCGTTGACATCTTCTGGAAGTCTGGAAAATTCTTTATAAATATCATCAAGCTCTGCTCGCAAACTTTCCATATCCTGAATTGGCTTCTGTCCCTCTATAATCTTTTCTTTGCTTCCATACCATCTTAGCATGGCAGTTTTATTAGATTCATTGTTAAGTGTCTGTTTTAGTTTTTCTTGATATGCATCAATACTACCGCCGCCATATTTTTTTATGAATTCATTAAATTGTTCTTCAGATAAATCTTTCTTCATATTTTCAATAATCACGTTAACATCAATTTCATCGAACTCATTAAAATTCATGGTATTGACCCCTTTCATTACATCGGATATCAACTCGATAATACCATTTAAGCGATTACGTTTCTTTTCAAGCATTGATTTTTGAACAGCCAAGAGCTGTTCTTTGTCGAGATATGAATGATCCATTATATTTTTAATATCCTTTAATGGTATTTCCAATTCTCTGAAGAACAGAATTTGCTGTAATCGCTCTAAGGCTTTTTGATCATAAAGCCGATATCCTGCTTTTGATAGTTCAGTTGGTTTTAACAACCCAATTTCATCATAGTATCGTAAGGTGCGGATGCTAATCCCAGTAATTTTAGAAATTTCCTTTACTGTATTCATGTTGTACCTCCCAAACCCAATTATAAAGTGTTACGCTGCGAGAGTGTCAAGTAGATTTTAAACCGTTACATCACTTATTATATCCTGATATCGACGAGCAAATTTTGCCAAAACAGAACGACAATCTCCTGTATACGCCTGAACCTTTTTCTGTGCATTCGTACTACCACATAAGGCTGCGGCAATAGCAACTGTCAATTCCAGATAAGACGAAAAAAACAAGGGCAATTCTTCAGGATCATATGTGTAAAAATTTCCGCCAATATTTTCCTGCTCTAATATATGCTCCAGAGCTTTTTTGGCCTGCGGTATTGGTCTCTTTGAAAAAACGTAGGCTAGATTAAAAATCCGCTCATAAAAAGGAACCTCAATCATATCACGCCGACTTGCATAATATGTAATCTTACTAACATGCGGCTGTCCCCCAGCTGTGGCCACTGTCGCCGCTCGAATCAGAAGCTCGTCAAAATCAGCATCACCTATTTTTTCACTAACCAATATTAGCTGGTTGAGTTCCCAATAATCATTAATATCTCCCTGCACTCCATGCTTCACCGCATCGCATCGAGTTGAAATATCACTATTTTCATCTATAACCTCATATTTGATGAGATATTCCATCCTCTTTTTTAACAGTTCTGATCCCGATGCATCTCCAAACCAAGCCAGGCATTTTGCGTAAGTCATTTTTTTTGTTTCCACTTCTGCTGTTGCAAAAGCATTACGTAAATAGGGCACAACTTCCTCCTCTTGCTGTAGAAGCACTTCAAGCAAACGATATGGATCTTTTTCATCAAGCTGGGTAACTGCCTCTTCTGCTCCTAACCGTTGCTGTTGTAAAAACTCTTTTGGTATAAGACCTTCCTCTTGCAGTTGCCCACAGACTTTTTCATAATCCGGATCTTTTTCTTTTAAGTTACTTTTTCTAACTGCTATACCTAGTGCATAACCTGCATTTTGAACATCGGCATTCATCCGTACAGTTCCGACTACATCTCTCTCAGCTGAAATGGCCTTTCCACCAACAAATAATCCGGCTATACCAAGAGGTCTAAAACATCCAAATGGCAAAGCAATTTTATATATTTTTTCACAGCAGGCTAATCCCATGCGTGCTAACTCCGTCGATGTTCTTCCATGATTATCAATGGTGCTTTCTGCAACCGCAAAAAATTGGTGTGGCTGCTTACCAGATATTGCTTCTGCAAGTGTTAGATATTCTTCTCCAACAATACGCCGACCTTCGCGATAGGAAACCGGATTTGAAGAGTAATATGTACTATTATTTAACTGTGCCACCGTTGACGCACGCATCATATCTGTAAAACTTGTTACATCTACAGCATCGTAATCACCGCTGAAACGTTGCTCATGAAAAAGAGGTACATTTTTTTCGTCAATTCCCCATTGACTGAACGTCTGAGGTACGCCATCCTGTGGATCGCCATATTCAAATCTGCAGCCAGCCAATGCCGCAACATCTCCATTTCCACTTGTATCAATCGTATTGGTTGCTTTAATATAACAAAGTCCCCAACTATCATTTACAAGAATCGTATGTAAACGCTCCTCCTTACAATACGCACCACAAACCACAGCTTGTAATAGCATTTTATCATTATTCTCATATGCCTCACTGTGGAACATAAGTGCAAGTGAATTACGATCTAATTGGTTTGGATCGGTCTTGTGGAGATTCAGCACCTGTTTTTCAAAATCCTCCAAACGGCGATTAAGTTTTTCTGTATGACCACCTCGATAACCATAATAATAATTCGGAACATGTCCCGCAGTACGAGTCCCCCCAAGCAAACTTTGTAATTCAACCCCAATATATTGCGAATCCTGACGAATTGCCTCAAGTGCGGCCATTCCCGAAGCACCCAGACCTACTATTGTAGCATCTGTCAGATACAACGGTAATTCTGTTTCCATAAGCTGCAGCGGCCACATCTCAACGTCCATCCATACTATCGCTTCATCTTCCAATCTACACAACTGCTTTTGTTCCAACGCTTCTCCATAAAGATATAGCTGACTTGAAGTTGCCCCCTCTCGCTTATGAATTTTAGCGGCTAAGGATGCCGCCTCATTCATAAGATTTATTAAATCTCTCTCTGAAAAATTAAAATGTAAGACATATGGGTTTTGATATATATTATCTATCACTGCCAATTGGGGAACCCACTCTTCCTCATACTCGACTGCTGCCTCAAAACCAATATTTTTCACTTCTACTTGCTCATTACCTGGGATTTTCCGTAATTGTCCAATAACATCTGCTGCAACACTCTTAACACGGTTTTCCTCTTTGCTGCGGGAAAATCTATCGCCAGCTGACATTTCATTCTTCATTAGAGCAATACTAAGCAGGGACGTATCTGCTCTCTTTGAATGATGATAGTTTACGGAGCCATTCCAGTTTGCAGTTCCTGATAATCTTGTCTCCTTTGTCTTAATGTTTTCAACTTCTATTGTGTATGCACTGTGCAAAAGACGTGAAGGAGATTTCTCTATGCTCAGAATATGTCGGACAGTGTCTTCACCGGAACAATCCACCAAATGGCTCGCTTTAACTTGATACAGTCCATAACTATTTGCTAAAAGCACAGCAGACAATTGATTATATTCATCCGTAAATACACCTGCAAGACTACAGAAAAAGAGATACGGAATACTTTCTTCGCGAAGGCGCCGTAATAACTGAGCTTTTGTTTCCCCTTGGTAGAAACAATATTCATTTTCAATCTGAACAGGCTGTAATGAAAACTCGGTCTGCCAAGCGGAAGTTTCTTCATCCGTTTCTGCATTCTTTTCAACATACATCTGATAACGGCCTACCATCTCATAACCAAGATAAGCCCTCTTCTCTACAACGAGTGGGTTACCGCCAGCTCGTTTAACAGCCAATGCCAGTGCTATACCTGACAAACCGCCACCAATAATTACCGTATATGATTTTGAATAACTCATATCTATACTCCTTCAACAACTAATATTTTTCTGGACGCGCTTATCCTTTAACTGCTCCAAGTACCATTCCCTTTGTAAAATATTTCTGTAAAAACGGGTAGATTATAATAATCGGTACAGAACTTACAATCACGGCAGCCATTTGCAAAGTTGTTGACGGCAATACTTGCTCAACGTTTTGAATACTGCTATTTATCGTCAGCAATTTACGCAATACTACTTGCAAGGGCTGCATCTTATCATTTGTAATATACATTATCGCATCAAAATATGTATTCCAATATGAAACCAAGTAAAAGAGCCCAATTGTCATAATTACCGGTCTTGATAATGGTAATACAATTCGGAGCAGAATTATAAATTCATTGGCCCCATCAATTCGAGCTGCTTCCAGTAATTCATATGGCAAGCCTTCAAAAAAAGCCTTTGTAACTAATATGTTGTAGGTACTCATTGCCGCCGGCAACAACAGCGCCAAGTAAGTACCAGTCAGTCCTAAATTTTTAACCACTAGATATGTTGGAATAATTCCTCCCGAAAAAAGCATCGTGAAAATAAAGTATGGTACAAATATTTTTCTTCCGGGTAAATCCTTACGACTAATAGGATATGCTACCAAAACAGTCAACACAAGAGATAAAATTGTACCTACAAAGGATACGCAGATAGTGATGATTAAAGCCCTTGGAATTCCACTTTTAAAAATAATATTCTTATAAGCATCTAAAGTAAAAGATCGAGGGATTACCACAAAACCACCATTTTTATAAATTTCTGCCATTGGTGTCACTGATACAGAAAATACATACATCAAAGGGAACAAGCACAAAATTCCAACCACAAATAATATTATAATTACAATTGCATCAAAACTATGTAATTTTTTTCTCTTTACCATAATCCATACTCCCACTTTCTTGCAACCTTATTAGCTGTTGTAACAAAAATCAATCCAATAACCGACTTAAATAATCCAACAGCACTAGCCAAGGAATAGTTCATTTTTTGTAGTCCTTCCTTGAATACCCAAGTGTCAAGAATTTCAGACACACTTAAAACTTGTGGAGATGATAAAATATAAATCTGATCAAACCCGGCATTTAAAATAGATCCCAATTTCATAATCAACAATAATATAAATACACCTCGTAAATGTGGAATCGTTATATACCAGATTCTCCCAAATCTACTACAGCCATCTATTTCAGCTGCCTCATATACGGAGGGGTTTATCGCACTTATTGACGAAAGGTAGATAATTGCCCCCCACCCTACTGTTTGCCAAATATCCGAACCTATTAAAACACTCCGGAAGTATTTTGTACTAGTCAAAAATGGTATTGTATGTCCCCCCATTTCCGTTAGCCAGCGGTTTATCAATCCTGTACTCTCGGAAAAAAATGCCACAAGAATACCATAGATGATAACCCAGGAGAGAAAATGTGGTAAATAGGTTAGGGTCTGCACCACACGTCCAAACCATGTTACTCTGCACTCATAAATCAAGATTGCCAAAATCATTGGCGGCAGCATGCCAACTATTATTTTTAGTACACTTATGATAATAGTATTGGCAATAATCTGTTTTGCATATGGTCCATTAAAAAAATACTGAAAATATTTAAATATTGGCGTTGCCCATGAACTACCCATAATTCCCGCATTAATATCAAAATCCTTAAATGCAATAATAACACCATACATCGGCAAATATTTAAAGATCAGAAACCATATGATTCCTGGCGTCAGCATTAAATAAAGTGGCCAATAACGTTTCAAAATTTTTACTAATGATTTTTTGTTCTTTTTTTTCAACTTATTATCTTCTTGCAAATCAAGCGCCTTCGTTTTCTGCGCACTCATAAAAAAGTCCTCCCTTCAAAGCTATAAAAAAATTATAGCATTGAAGAGAGGCCGGAAACATACATAGATATTATGATTCTGTCTAAAATCTTATGCTTTTCTCTCGCTATCTTACTGTTCAAATACTCGAAATGGTATACAGATTCGCACAATTGTTCCCTGACCAAATACACTGCGTATCTTAAGTCCATAACCTTCACCATAGACAAGTCGAATGCGATCATGTACATTGATAATGCCAATATTGGAAAAGCGATCCTTTTTATAAGTTTCAAACGTTCCAGAAAATATCTGCCGAATAGTCTCCGGCTTCATCCCTATACCGTTATCCGCTACCAGAATACTAAGCGTAGAACCATGTCGGTAAGCCCTCAAAACAATTCTGCCTTCCCCCTCTTCCACAGATGCCAACCCGTGACTAATTGAATTTTCAACTAGCGGTTGTAGCGTTAACTTAAGAACACTGCAATTAAGAAACTGTTCTTTTATCTGGTTATCATAGTGAAAGATATTCCCATAACGCATTTTCATAATATCCATGAACCTTTTCAAACTATCGTTTTCGTTCGCTAAGGTCACTTCATTGTTAACAGTATCAAAACTGTAGGATAATAAATCACTAAGTGCAATCATCGCATGATTTGCTTCATCCAGACGTCCTTGTCTAATTAGACTTGATATACAATAAAGTGCATTATGTAGGAAATGCGGTCCAATCTGACTTTGATGCATACGAAACTCATATTGTGCCTTAGCCTGCTCGGCAGCTTTAACGTTATTAACCAGAATGTGAATTCGCTTTACTAAAAGATTATAACTTTGTGTTAGCTTACCGATTTCATCATCCTTTTCGTATTCAATCGGTATAAGGTTATCGAGATTGTTCACATTCGCCATTTTTTTACCTAACCGGCGAATTGGCTTTGTAAAATACGTAACTACAAGTAGAACAGCAATTAAAATTGAAAACACGCCAATTATAAATAAAATCAACAAATTTTGCAGCATTCCATGACTATTGGAATTTAATTCCGAGGTATTATATATTACCAATAATTTCCAACCAATTTTATTTCGTAAAGACTGCATATAACATAACCCATTATCTCCATTCATTATTTCTTCTTGGTAAGGTTGATATTGTGTCTGACGCCCTATCCTGGCATAGTAGGAGGCAAGATGCAATGGATATTGGCCGGTAACCATCTCCAATAGCGAAGTCTGATTACGATCAAAAATCAGTTCTTTCCCTTCCCTTGAAAACAAAATAAAAGACATTCCTTTATTTCTTAATGCCGCACTTAAATTCATATATATGGGATTAAAATTAAACTCAACTGCTATTGTCTGTTTCCACGCAGAATCATGCAAAGCTACCGCTACAGTCGTATTCGCCGTCATCGAGCTATAATATGGCTCTGACCATATTATCATACTCTCTTCTTTATGGGCTGCCTCCATACAAGTGTCGACATCTGGATTTCCACGCAGCTGATATAGCAAATGATTATTAGAATACATTTCTCCATCATCCATCTGTACGAAAATATTATAAATATCACTGCTTTCCCCCACAATCTGTGTCAAATACCGTTCAAATTTATTAACTCCCTCCTCTGATTGACTATCAATTCTAGTTAGACGTACAATGTTCTCTACTACTCGAATTTGCGTATCGACTAAAGAATTTGCCACCTTCATCCGTTCTCGCATGTCCTCATAAAATTCCCTCTGCAGAGTACATGCGAGAACGGATGAAGGTGGCAAATTCTTT